>OGUG01000022.1_pt1 | contig 76821 bp, 70 predicted proteins | sample 1573711 | NCBI WGS metagenome assembly OGUG01 (sample SAMEA2582006, study PRJEB24529) | metagenome | biome: Human gut stool | place: China | collected 2011 | reverse complement strand
CTCATGTAAATAATCCTGCCAATTAGCTACTCCAATTTTCTCTTTTATTTTATCAATTATTTTTTTTATATATATGGTTCTATTTAAAATTCTTTTTTTTTCAGTTTTCAGTTCTTGAATTCTCCGTTCAACAGCTGCTATTTCTATTGGCTTCCAAGGACTATCATTGCATCTACCATCTCCAGTCAACATCATAGGTCCTAACATTCCAAAGTGGCTATGCTTATATTCAGTAGAAATTTTTTCATACAAATCATCTTGAAATAATTCTGTATCACTATTAAGCACTACTATAAACTCTGGTTCATATTTCTCATTGACATATCGGATTCCAATATTATTTCCCTTTGCAAAGCCAATATTTTCAGGATTTAATATAACATCTATATTTTTCTCCTGTTGATATTCTTTTTTTAATTCTACACCTGAGTCATCTGATGAGCCATTATCTACTATTACTATGTGGTATTCTTCTTCTAAAATATCAATATGTTTCTTTATAGATTGTACACATTCTGTAGTTTCTTTGAATGTTCCATAATTTAAGATTACAAATGCTAATTTCAATTTTATACTCCATTTATTCTTTTATTAATTGCACTTTTATTCCAATTTCTCTCTGAATATACAACAGCAAAGAACAGATACAGATAGGATAACGTAGGATAGTAATCCATAAAGCCAATAACAAGTATAGTTATCATAAACATTAATAAAATTTGAAATTCTTTATTTTCTTTTTTCATTACGATGCTTTTAAATGGTTTAAACAAATAGTAAAAATAAAAAAAGCAACCTACTATTCCTGTTCTAAATAGTATCTCTATAAAAATATTATGGCAATGATCTGCTCCATACAGTGCGTAATTATGTATTTCTTGTTCTGACAATGCACCATATCCTAACAGTGGTTTCTTTTTTATCAAGTTCATTGCATATTCCCATATTATTGTTCTTGAATTCAACGTTATACCATAATATTCCTCGCCTTTACCCAATACGCTTGATGTTAAAAATGAATAAAATATATTTTGAAAATCAAACATATAAATCAATATAAATAAAATCACTAAAAATGCTGCCACACGTCGCACTGTTATTACACGACATAGAACATTCCAATATCGTTGTAAAATTAAAAAAAGCCCTAAAATTCCGAATGCAAACACCGCTGTAGCACTTTTAACATATAAATAGGACAGTAAAGAACCTATATATAATATCTTCTCTTTCATTCTAATTTTCCTATATATATTAAAATCGAAAAAATATAAAATTCCTAACATTGGAACTACAGCAAAAGCAGAATAATTATCAAGTCCCAGGAAATAATTATATTCTTCTCCTGTTAACCCAAATGGTGTATATCCATCTCTAACCAAAAACAGGCTGACTATGTTAATGATTATCCAGCATGAAAATATAATGTCCAAAGCTTTCACATAATATTGGTAATATGAAGTTCTTGATACATAATATACTGCTCCCATCAGTAAAATAGATATGCATATATTTCCCAAAAGACTGCCATCCAATGTTCTATTATTTATACTGTTTAGACCATATATCACCCAAAATGCGCCTAATGAAATAATTGCCTTTAAAATTTTCTTTTCAATTTTGACTTTTAATAATTTAGACATAACATATACAGTCAAAATAATTATAGAAATCATTTTCATCATCTTAAATGCCATATTGATAATTGGTATACACTCTATCCCCGCTGGTTTAAATAATGGCAATAATAATATTATTCCTATCAATACTCTTTTACTTTGTATTTTTATTTTCATCAACATGTTCCTTTTAATAATATTCTTTTAAACTATATAGCATCTTTTTTTCTTTATTAATTCATCACGTATTTCTTTCTGTTTTTCCTCATCTGCATCTAAATATTCTTTATCAAATAGTTTATATTCATTTGAATTAAATTTTTCTTCTAACTGACTCCTGTCGCATATTTTAATAGCTGGGTGCCCCCCCACACTTCTCCGTCTAGAATAGATTTTACAACAAGTGAATCTGCTGCAATAATTGCACCTTTGCCAATATGAACCCCCGGCATTATTAGCGTTCTTGCGCCTACAAATGCATAATCATCTATTTTCACTAATCCCAACTTGGTTCTATGTATAAAATCATGTAGTGAAGAATCGTGCGTAATTATTTGTACTCTATTAGGAAATGTAACGTTATTTCCTATTTCAATAAGATAGCAAAAACTCATGTCAAAAGAACAACTGTCTCCACACCAAAAATTCTTTCCAACATGCATTCCTTTATTTATCAAATCATAAATATCTTCTTCATTGCGGACTTTTCTAATTATTTTTTTATTCCTTTTTCTTCACGTTCGGGCCAATTTATTAGTTGCATATGTTTTCTCCTTCATATATACATATAAGTTGTTCTGTCATATTTCCAATATTATATTTTGTTCTTACATAACTTTCATTTTCTTGTGCTTTACATTTTTCCTCTGAATAATTTTCTATTACATATTCTATTTTCGAAACTAATTCACTACTATTTTCTGTTTCAAACAGGCATCCTCTCTTTCCATATTCAAGGACCTCTTCAGGTCCAGCTAATTTACTTGCAATACATGGAACTTCCATTGCCATTGCCTCAACCAAAGATAGACCGAATCCTTCAAATCTGGAGGGAAGAACAAAAATATCTATTTTTCTCAAAAAATCTGCTATATCATCTACATTCCCCATAAACAAAATGTTACTCGGATACTGTTTTTCCATTTTATTTTTCAATCTTGTATACTGCTCTTGATGACTTTTATCTGGTGCCCCTGCGAATAAACACTTTATATTTGGATACGTTTTCACCAACTTTTCCATTGCATCTAAAAGTATATCTTGTCCTTTTATTTCTGGTTCAAAACGTGCAACATTACCTATTACAACATTATTTTTATCAAAAACACGATTTTCCGTCAAAGAACCATCAACCCTTTTAAAATCAATAGCATTATACACAACTTTAACTTTTTTCTGGATTGCTCCTGCATTTATAATATCTTTTTTCACGCTTTCCGATATTGCAATTATTTGATCACATATAATATTACGATATCGAATTTTCCATTCATTTAACTGTCCATATTGGTTCATACCATGGATTGTATAAATCACCTTCACATGTGGTGTCATAATCTTGGCAACTAATAAAAGTTCCGGTGTATTTAATGCATTACAATGAACTATTTCTATTTTTTCTTTTTTAATATAGTTGGCAAGTTCAAATAATACTTTACACTTATCCCTACTCCCTACAGTGCGTCCGTATTTTTTAATATGCACTCTCGGATTCACTCTTTGAATCATAGTATCATCTATTAAATCATTAACTATATAGAGATGTACATCATTGTTCTTTAAAACAAGATCATTACATATATCTGTAACTAATCGTTCTGTTCCCCCTACTGTATAAGAGAACATTAAATATAAAATTCTCATTTCTATTCTCCAAGAACTACTTTTTTATAATATGTATCATTCTGTTTAAATTTTTCCTGTTCAAATTTATAACTCAATTTATGGAATGGTGTTTGATTCTTTATAGCATTCCATGTTTGTTCATCATATTTGTCAAATAATCTTAATAACAATTCATGCGGCGTTGCATTATCTCGCGGAATGATTTTATTCCAGTCTTCCATATAATATTCTAATACTATTGACATGAAATCATGAAGTAAAAAATAATCCCACATTGCATTATTATCTTCCCAATATGCATAACACAACTCTCTGGTTGCCATTAAAATTTTATTATTTGTTTTTGCATTCATATACCAACTTGAAAAATATGTACCATTTCCATCTCGTCCTGGTTTTAGCAGCTGATAAAAAAATAAATCAGATTCAAAAAAATAAGATGGAATATCATTTCCACTACAATACACTGTTGCGTCTATCCAAGTTCCTCCATATTGAATCAGTAATTCTAGTCTAAGAAGATCTGTCATATGCGTATGCGTGATGATTCCTTTTTCCCATTTTTCAATAATATACTCAGGGAACTTTACATATTGGGATATATTTTCTGAAGTGATCACAATAATTTTTTTATCTGGATTATTTTTCTTTACAGAATCATAACACCCTTTTACAATCTCTGGTGCGTTTTCAATTCCTTGAAACCAGCAAATCCAAATTATATCAGACATTTCGTGCGGTTTTTCTTCATATGTTTTATCAAATATTTCTAATTTTCTTCTGTATTTTCTCTCCAACTTTTGTTTTGTTTTCAATGTTGAAGATAATCTCAAAATTTCCAACGCAGTTCTACTTTTTCCTAACAAGACGAATTCTCCTACTGCCGTAAATAATGCTCCGCCCATCCAATATTGTTTTATAAGTTTTAGTCCGCCTTGCTTTTTAAATATCTTTAATAATTTACTCATTATTCTCACCAATCAAACACATTTTGAACTCATTCTTGTTTTAATATCATATATAATCATAAAAAACATTAATATAAACCCTAAATACCCATTTATTCCATACAGAATATTTATTAAACCCTTATATGGCATAAAACACGCAATAATACACCCTACGCTACCTGCAATAGCTGTAATGAATTTATATTTTTTAGTTCCCTCTGCAGCGACTTTCCTTATACCAGTCCACAAAAGTGGTACTGCTGATGTATAAATACCTGCACATATAATAATTGCAAACAATTGTGCTATAATAGGGTAAATTTGATTTGCAAGTATTAATGTTGGTATGTCTGCAGCAGCAACCAAGTCAATATGCCCAATCAGTTCTATACAACACACAGATGCTGCTCTAAATATAAACAGGGATGATATAACCATTCCCAGATTTACAGTCTTCAACTTATTATTAGCTCCAATCTCTACCAAAAAAGCTGCAAACCATAAAATAACAATCCAAAACAGTGAACCATATGATGCTTCATATTGCACAACTTCCTGCATTGTTGCAAACCCTGCTCCTATATAAAATGAAATACATGCTCCACTTATTGCTAAAATAGGCAAATATTTTTTCATGTTCATATTTATCTCCTCATAAATATTTAAATTGTAAAACAATCTTTTTTATTAATAAAGTCTTCCATTACATTAGAGATTGCTTTTGTTGTTTCATGACTTATATACGAAATCCGCTTTCCCTTTTCAATAGTCCTTGCAAATTCCACAAGTTCATACCGTATACCTTCCCCGTCAAGTTGATAAAAATATCTCCTGTTTTCCTCAGTATTTTCATATCTTATTTCAAAGTAATCTGTTTTCCACCATGGTGCAGGTACATATATATCCTTCAGTTCCCGATATGATTAATTCTCCTTCCGAATTCTCTTCTTCTGCACTCTCCACCCAAAATCTGGAAGTTAAACCATCGCCTTATAACCCGATGGTATTTTTTTCTCTGCATCATTTAGAAATATTTTTTTAATTGAGCATTTGCCCATAAAATTGGCAAATTCATCCCTAATTTAGTAGCAGCATAATTCCATGTTGAGCTTCTAAAATTGATTTCCAAATACCATAATGTTTCATCTGCATCCACCATGAATTCTACTGCAAAAATACCATCATAACCAATCTCTTGGAGCATTCCAGCCAACGCTTTTTTCGTTTCTTCAAAATAGGGAATCTCTGAATAATTGCTAACAATCATTTCTGCACTATAATTATCAGGTAATGCATACATATCTTGAAGATTTATTCTTTAAAGCTGAATATTCGGCCTTACTATTGCCAACTCCATCCAATGGATAAACATCTATAAATAAACCTATTCCGTAATCTTCCTCATTGTCTACTTCCAAAGCGTATCTTGAATCACTAATTCGTGATATAGTATATGGACATTTTTCATTTACCTGAGGATTAATCACTTCCAGTGGTTGTACACTATCTTTGTGTTTTAGGAAATAATTTACTCAAACTTCGCACATAGATTTTAGCTATGCGCCTTGAGAATTCAATATCTGGCAGTTATTCAGTTGTCAATGTTCAGACCTTAAGCAGCTTGGAGTTTTGTTTTCAACAATGCAGGAAGTGCATCCATAAATGCATTCGCCAATTCATTGATTTTTTCGTCTGAAAGTTCAGTGTTATCTGAAAGCATTGTTCTAAACATTTGAAGCAGCATTTGAAAAGCCTGTATATATCCTTTATTTATATTAATTATTATTGCTAAAAACAATTAGATATTTATCACAAATATACTGCCAACTATATTCATCCTTAATTCTTTGTTTTGCCTTTTGACCCATTTCTTCCAGTTCTTCTTCGTCCATACTATCAGACTGATCGATCAGCTTCGCCAGATTTCCATCCTCTAGAGTCCAATACAAAGCTCCATCCTCTGCCACTTCCCGATTGAACCCAACATCATACAGCAAATTCAGCTTTGTGCTTCCAAGTGCTTCCAGCAAGCTCGGATTTGTTCCGCCAACAGAATGTCCATGGAAATATCCGTATGCTCTCTCTCTGATTTTTTTGAGCAGCTCCTGGTCATACACAGTTCCAACAAACTTAATGCGTTTATCCTGAGAGAAATGAAGCTTCTCATCCAGGGCATTCAAGAACTTTTCATCTTTTGTCGTAATGATTGCAAAATCTTTTGTAGAATGGCTCTTCATAAATTCCCGGATCATTGTTTCAAAGTTATTTTCCGGAACAAATCTTCCCACACTAATGTAGAATTCTCCATCACGTAGTCCATGTTCATCGAGCCAACTAATATATTTAGGATCATCGTCCTTCATAGTAGATGGTGTCGTTTCAGATCCATACGCAATAAAAGTAGTCTTTGGCTTATAACCTGCGTACTCTTCCTGAATATACTTTTCAATATTCTTACTGTCACAAATACTCAGATCCGCATATTTTACCATCATACGCTCTGATTCTTTCCAGTACTTTCTGACCGGTGCACTCCATTTTGCACGCATCCATTCATGCCCATCCGGATTCAGGTACACTTTTCCTCCAAGTGTATGTATTTTTTTTACGAAGTGATTCATAAATGGGCCTATACGGCATGCCATAATATAGACAATCGGATTTTTCAGCTGTTCTCTTTTTATCAGTTTGCAAGCCTCACTAAGTGCTTTTACATCATAGTAAATCGCCTGTGCTGCACCTATCTGCGGCACATGAAGTAAAAATCCTCTTGCATTACAATACATAAATTCTGTTTCATTTACTGTTTTTGCTCCGGGAAGTTTGCCAATATCCATACATCCACTTCCATTTGCTTTACAGTACACATAATAATGCAGATTTTCTTCATCCTTATGATACTCTAACAATTTATTTATAAAAGATTCATATCCGCCATATTGCCCGATGCTCTTCGCACCAACCAATATAACATTGACTTCTATTTCACTCATTACATACTTCCTTTTCCAGTCAATACAACCCGCACTGTCTTCGCAAGGATCCTAAAATCCCTTCCAATACTCCAATTCTTAATATATTCTGTATCCAGCTTCACGACATCCTCAAAATCCGTGATATCGCTCCTTCCGGACACCTGCCACATTCCCGTAATTCCAGGCTTTGCAGACAATCTTGCCTTATGATGCAGCTTGTATTTCTCATATTCATCCACTGTAGGCGGTCTTGTCCCAACAAGAGACATGTCACCGAGCAGCACATTGAAAAACTGTGGGAACTCATCCAGACTGAGCTTCCGGATCAGATTTCCAATTCCCGGCACATATTTCCCATTCGCATCAAAGTGGCTTCCGATAATTCTTGGATCGTCCTCCATTTTAAACATCAGACCATCAGAGACACGGTTCTGCTCCATCAGTGCCTTCTTCCGTTCTTCCGCATCCAGATACATCGTACGGAACTTATACATCTTGAACATCTTACCATTCTTTCCGACACGCTCCTGTGCGAAAAAGATTGGTCCCGGTGACTTGATATAGATCATTGGTCCAAGGACTATTGTAAGCACCAGTGTAATAACAGACCCTACAATACCACCGACAATGTCCATCAGACGCTTCGTCAGATACTGTCTGTTACTTACAAACTGCATTCCGGAAGTCAGAACCAAATATCCGCAGACATTCTCAGCGATCTGCTGATGATCAGAGTCTGCCAAATCCTGCATCACAGAATAATGTGTAACAATTCCCATCTCAGAAAAGGCTTCCATATACTCTTTCTTAAAATGCTGCTCCTGTGGCAGGACGATTAGTGCTTCATCCACCCAGTTCCTGCATGTCCACTCGCTCATCCCGGATTCCGGTATAATAGGAATTCCTTCATAAGTGTCATCCCACTCTCTTCCGATCAGTACAATACCTGAAAGAAAATATGTCATAAAATTATGATTACGGATATTCTCAAGTGCCTGTTCCAGATATTCCGGTGTAGTCACCAGAAGCAGGGCATTCTTGCCATCTTCTGCCTGATGTCTGATCATGCGTCTCTTCCACAGGATCCGTACCAGATATCCTCCGACCAGTTCATAGATTCCAAGCATGAACAAAACTGTCCTCGAGAAATCATCTCCTGACTTCACAGTAAAAAGATAGAATGCAAGCAATAATTCCAGCAGACATACTTCCTTCACTGTCGACACCATCTCAATATAATAACCGCGTTTTAAAATATCCCGGTATCCATCTATAAAAAACAGGTACAAGCATTCAAATACAACCAGTAACAACACGACATTCTGATAAACAGAATCTCTATATAATCTGCTAAGTTCTCTATGCCTTCCAAAATATGCTGCCGCTAGACACAGCTGCATACACAACAGATCAAGGACAGCAAAGTCAAGATGCTTCAACCATCCCTTATTCCTCTTTCGATACATAGCAATCCCCTTTATAACCTTTTATCGATAATTAACCTTATTTATCCTAGCACAATTATAGATGAAAAACAACGCATCCAATCTTTTCTTCAGAATATCTTAAAAATCTGTATCTTCTTACATTCTTTTTTGTGCATTTTGATTATCTCCGGAAGGGGCTTCTGATTTGGCAGAATTCATGATTACGTATCAATTTTTCTGAATCATCCAGACAATAAGTATAGCTGAATTCCGCCATTCCCGGGAAATCCGCATGTCCTGTTATCTTCTGTTTCTCTCCCAATACTGTCCATACAATATCCAGATTGTGTTCCTCCAGAAAGGCAAGTAGATACTGTTTCTTAATATACATCGCATCATGATCTCCCATATGAATAACTTTTTCTCCTCCGGCACTATAAGCATATTCTCCATCCCATTGCAGATTCATCTCCTCCATCAGATATACAGCCGGTAACATGTAACTAATATCTTCATTGGTGCAAAACGGTGAATCTTTTTCCGCGATATAATCATTTACAGTTGCGATCAGATAACATGGTGCCGGTTTCTCCTGACGGAAGTTCTGCTCCTCTTCTTCGCCAAGATAATTCACCATATCCGGACTCCATGGATATTCTCCCAGACAGTTTCTATACATCTCACCTGTTCCTTCCGGCATCCAGCGTCCATCAAAATTTTTCTTCTGAAACCACTTCAGCAGCTCCTGCTTTTTTCCTTGTTCATAGAAATACGATCGTATCTGTATCCAGACTCTGCGATAATCTTCCTTCTTTGGTTCTGATGAGTCCTGATACGACTGCAGGACATAATATTCTTCCCCTTTATAGTTTGTCGTAAAAAGCTTCGCTATGTATTTCTCCTGATCCTTCTTCCGAAACCACTTCATATCCGCCCAGTCCTCGAATCTATAATACGGATACTGCAATTTTGCCCCTTTAAAATCATTTTCAAGAAGACGGATTGTCAGATCAATCTCACGAAATGAATTTCCCTGCTCCGGACTTATGAACTCAATTTCATTTGACGGATATTTCGGTGCATATAGGAAATTGTCATAAATATTTCCCATCTCCCTGTATAGATAAATTTTCTGATATTTCTTGCCTATTCTTTCTACCTGTGTATCTCTATTTCGGAGAGAACCATAAGTATAATCAATCCATCTGTCATAATCCCTGCATCGCCCATCATATCCACTTCTGATAATATCCTCAAACACCATCTTACCAACATCTTTCCTGGAAAGACCATAATCAGATACTTCGGTTGGTATCGTATAAACAGCAAAATCACTGCTCTGGCAATTCCAGTACAGGCTGCTATACGCATCCTTCATTTCTTCTGTGCATGCTTTATCTGGAATATGCTTTCTGCTTTTATAAGGTGGTCTGACGCTCTCTACCTCCTCCTTGGAGCACCACTCTCTATAATATGCATACTCGAAAATATTTCTCAGGTAATCACGAATGAGTACATTCTGTGGCCATTTTCCTTCATCTACAATATTTGTTGTAATATAAGATATCATCTTTTCTGCGTACTCTTTCTCAGCTCGCAGGATAATTGCTGAATAGATTGCCTGCCAGAGTCTTTCCTGAATATAATCATCCTCCACATCTGCAAATAGCTCTGCGATCTCCGTCATATCATCCGGATACAGACGGAATAAATTCGTAAGTCCTTTGCTTGCCATGTCTCTTAGCTTGGTATCATTGCTTCCTGTTCCCCAACAGAGAACTATTTTCCAAAGGGAAATGTTGTCTGATGGAAAAGTTTTATCATCCAGTCTCACAGCTCTTTCGCACAAATCAGATAATGTTTTCATATCATCATACTGTTTCAACAGGTAGAAACTCAGATAGAAATCTCTGTCATAGTTGTTCATGGCACATAATTTTTCATGAATATAGAAAGCATTCACCTTAATGTTTTTCTTCGTTGAGACGGACAACAATCCTGCCATCGTTTTCTTTACATCTGTAATTTTTTCTGAGTCGAGTAATCTGTCGATCACTGCAATCGTATCCGCTCCAATTATACTCTCATTTCTCCAATAAAGACCGCTCATAAAGGTCTCTACTACCTTTTCTTGATTCCTTTCATCTATACAGTCAATAAATTCTTTCCCTGTATTGCGGAAGAATACGATCTGAAGCATTTCCAATGTACCGGTGGTGATTTTATCGTCCAATACATCCTGAACGATACGCTCCGTATTCTCTGTCCCATGCTTTCTCACATAACTTTCTGCGTACTGATATTCAAAGAATTTCTGATAAGAGAATGCTATCTTCGTGCCATCATCGTTTGCTTCACGGATCAGATTTTCTGATATCAGTGCTTTCATGATTCCAGATGTCTTATCTTTTACTCCGAACGGCTCCAATATCTCCGCTACACATTCCCTCAATTTTCCCCAGGAAATCGTGTAACTGTCATGTTCTACCATATATTCTGTCACATACTCCAGTATTGTCTGTACCACCTGATCTCTCACGGAAAAGCAGTCACTGTATTGTCTTGATATCTTTTTATTTTTCAGCATGAAAAATTCTTCCATAAGATTTCCGATATCACTGACTACAACCGACTTATCTTCTTTTTCCTGTGCTATCTCACAGATCATTTTTAAGAAAAGCGGATTCATGAATTCAGGAACACACACTGTCTCATAATTAATTGTCACGCCATAATATTCACAGAATCCCGCCAGTGCCCTCTCTTCCCTTTCGGAAAATCCGCTATGCACCAGTTTCTCCATTTTCTCTAATTTTTCTTCCTCAAGATACTCTCTGAGATAGAGCCCACGACAGCTTATAATAAGCTTCAGATTTCTGTATTTTCCCATTTTTGCCTGAAGCAACGGAAGGTTTCTGTTCCAGTAATCGGTATCTTCTGTCTCATTGACCGCATCGATACAGATTGGGATGTATACATCACTTTCCTCACCATATGCATCCAGCCATGCAAAGTACTGTTCAATCTTTCCACCCGGATGTTCCCAGTTCATGATCACATCATCCGCTGCCGTATTCCTGCCGAACATATCTCCAAGCAGCAGACCAGCCGGAAGCATCCGTTTGCAATATCCATTGACAATATCACAGAGCAGATGCGTCTTTCCTATACCTCCCTGCCCAACGATCAATATCATCTTACTTTCTTTTATGCTAAGTCTTCTGACATCCTCCTGCTTCATAATCCGGAGAAGTACATCAAGTGCCTCCTTTAATTCATCCAGATACCGGGTTGGAAAAGTGCACATATAGGATGCCTGAAATCCCCTCCAGCTCTTGTTATCAAAAGTGCCTGGCCCATTTTTCTCTTCAAATCTTTCTTTTTCCGTCTCAAATGTTTTCTTTAGGTATTTTCCCTGATTATTTATATTGTCATATACTGTCTGAAATGCTTCACCACTTATGTTGTCTGCATCTAATTGTTTCATCTCGTCTTGCAGATTTTTAATAACTTTCTTTATTTCAGTGGTACTCTCCTTCAGAACACAAGGCTCTCCTTCACTGCCATGTGTCAGGAATTCATTCAGATGTCTGATGCACTCCCTGCTTCTGTTCTCAATTCCTTCTTTGATTCGTACTACTTCGTCTTTACGCAATATTGACTGCAGTCTGTCATACAATTTTGTCTTCACATTCAGTTCATCACTGTATCTTGGACCTGCCATTGCAATTACCTGTCTGTTTTTCTCAATCTGCTCTTTTATATCAAATGCATTCTCCGATAAATGCATTGGTATTGTTCTGTTTCTAAATGGCACATCATGGCATTTCAGTACATTTCTGATATATTTTACCGGGAGTGCTTCCAGTCTCTCACTGTTCTCCTGTCGTATAACGATTCCTATCACACAGCCAAAAATCGTTACCGGAGAACCTGATAATCCCTGGTAATCCTGCAATTCATCTTCTTTATTCACTGAGATGATAAATTTATCTTCCGTTCCATTTGCGATACATCCATGTAATTCCATCTTTCCTGACGCTTCCTTCGGATATCCTGATATTTTGCAGAAATCACCTGTGATGTCATTCTCAGCCTCTGTCAGAACAGTGATTGGTCTTTCACTGAGTTTTTCTTCCAGCCGGATGAACACACAGTCTACCCCTCTCTTCTCAGCCTCCCTGAGATTCATTGTCTTTCCTCTTACCGGGTCGTCTTCTGTAATTAAAAACCAGATTTCCTGTTCGTGTATTGTGCTATCATCTACAATATCCTCTGCGGCAAGCACATTATGTTTTGCGGTCACTACGATGTTTTCAGCCACAAGGAATCCTGTTCCTGTCACCTTCTGATCTTTTAGAATTTTTCCGGTGGTGATTTCTCTCATATATAATTCCTCCACACGCCGTTTTCGGCGTCTCCCATGACAATCTCGTAGTTATATTTGCTTTTCCATTCTTTCCGGTCAAGAAATTCAGCTTTTTTAATCGGATAATTGAATATAAATCTCTTTTTCTGCTGATTCCTGCACGCAATAGATGCCAGCACTTCCAGATCCGGGTGTGAATATCGTTTGGAATTTGTAAGACAATAATATTCTTCTGCCGGATATCTGTCTATAAATTCATGTGTAATATTGTATCTGCTTCCATGATGCGGAAGCTTGATCACAGTAAACTGATGCTGATATCCCACTATTTTCTCAATATTCTGTAACAGTTTATCGTCTACAGCTGCATCACCAAGAAACAGATACTGTTTCTTCCCATGTTCCAGAATAAAAGAAATAGAACTTTTGTTGGTAGGTGACTCATCCGTCTCCGTCAGAGTTCCCATATACTTTTCCAGCTCTTCTATCTGGCTGACTTTCGTCTTCTCATTTGAATAAAATTTTTTAATCCGTTCCATCTGATATTCAAATGCTTCCATCAGTTTTATCTTATCAGATACACGAAAACTGTAATTTCTTGCTACCATATCCTGTTTCCAGTTGCTCTCTACCTCATTAAGGTTCTCTTTCGATGGTCCTACGACGGAAATTGATGTTGTTTTATCAATCCTGATCTTGTCCGGCAAATTATCTGCCGAAACTGCCCGTCCGTTCACAATTGCATTCAATGGTATCCTGTTCTGTTCAATCAGAACCCCCAATGCCATACCTTCGTGAATACCCACTTCCTGTTCTGACTCTGTTATTGTCCCCTGCGAAATAATTCGATTCAAAACTGTTTCGTCTTCCATCCTTCTTTTTTCATCCACTATTGTTCTCTTCCGATAGAATTTTTCATCTACAATCTGTAGAAAACCGTTATACCAGATCTGATCAATCAGCTTTCTATCTTCATTTTTCAACACTTCAACCAGACCAGCTATATGATCATTATCCATATGTGTGCATATCATAAGGTTTATTTTTTCACCCTTTTTCCGGATCTGTTCCAGCTCTTTCCCGATTCTTTTCGAATATGTTCCAGCTACTCCGCCATCGATCAATATATTATATTTGTCATGTTCTCCTAATGATAAAAGTATGCAGTCTCCATATCCTGCCGGGAGTAATTTTACTGTCAGCATATTCTCACTCTTTCCTTACATTTTTAGTTCTTTTGATTATACCATAAAACGACCAAATGATACTTCAAATTTCAGTCTTATTATTTCTCTGGATGAATAAATTGCATGACACCAGCTGATATGTTAAAATTAGGTATTCATAAATAGAAATGGACAGGTGAACTTATGAAACATTTATCAGATCATAAAAATTATAAATTAATAATCGGCAGTCTGTGCCTCCTTATATGTGCACTGCTGTTCAATCACTGGACTCCTTATGCTTCCGATGATTATAGCTATATGTTCAATTTTTCTGATGGGAGCCGGATCACTTCTCTTGGACAGATTTTTCAATCCCTGACAGAGCACTATATGCACTATGGTAATGGCCGCATTATTTCCCACTTTTTTGTCATGCTGTTTCTGATCGGTTCGAAATCGGTCTTTAACATCGTAAATGCTGTTTTCTTTGTATTATTTGTTATCAGCATATACAAGGTCACTTCACGGAATAAGAAATTCAGTCTTTTATTATTTTTCGCTATCCCGACACTGCTCTGGCTTTATATGCCTGCATATGGACAGATTTTTCTGTGGCTGGATGGTTCTATTAATTATATGTGGAGTTATCTTTTTGCGTTGACTTATCTTTTTGTTTATATTGGATTAATTCGTAACAGGATTCTGTTAGATAAGAAATGGAAGATGATTCTTTTCTGTATCTTCACATTTCTCTTTGGAAATTATTCAGAGAATGTTTCTTTTTCTGTTATTTTTATAGGATTTATTCTTCTATGCATTGTAATGTATCAACGAAAAAACTGGAAATCCTATTTTACCTATGTTCTTCCTGTCGTATGCGGAGCCATTGGGTATCTCTTATTATTACTCAGTCCATCCGGAAGTGCCAAATTCTCCGAGAATCTGTCGCTTCCTCTGATTTTTAAGAATGCTGTGGAAATATTTACCGAATATTATAATACCTGCAGAATTCCTCTGATTTTTTTCTTCGTGCTGCTTGGTATCGCCTTGTATTACAAACTCGATAAGAAGGAAATCCTCATTGCCCTTGCATTCTTCTTTATCAGTGTAATTGCTTCCGGAATGCTTGTGATTGCAAGCTATCTCCCGGAACGAAGCCTTGCAAATGGGATTGTGTTCCTTATAATCGGCATTGTCCAGTTATTACAGTTGCTGCGCAGCAATACCCGCTTGGAATGCGTCTCCCTTTGTGTCTGCATCTACCTGATTGTTGGAAGTCTGATGAGTTATTGGGAAGGTTCTTATGATATCTACCGTGTTCATAAAGAACAGGCTGTGCGTGATACAACGATTGAATCTGCTGTTTCCGCAGGTGATACGGTTATTGGTGTGCCAATCATTACCTCCACGACGAAGTACTGCTGCAAATATGGACTTCTTGATATGAATGGGGAAGCTTCCGATGATCCATTCCCAAATGCTTATATAGCAAAGTATTATGGATTGGATAAGATTTATGTGATTTACCCGGATAATAGCGGGCAATAAAATTCAACAAGGAGAAGATCATCGCATTTTTCAATGATCTTCTCCTTGTTAAATTATTAGCCTTTATCACTTATTTTATGATTCCTTTCAATGTAGAGCACACGGAATCTGTCTCCCTTCCGGTACCCAAACACGCGTTGTTTTCCACTGTATCGGAATTTCATTATGGTCTGCGGGTATCCTGTGAACCAGTCGCTCTTGCCTGAACCATGATATTTCTTATATTCCAGTCCATCGTCCAGATCAATTGATTCCCATGATTCATGCCGGACAAATTTATCCAATGTCTTTTTTAACAGTTCATATTCATGCAGTTCCAAAAAATCTTGTCCGGATTTTGATTCCAATAAACTGCAGTCTATCCTTGTTCCTTCATAAAGTATTTTCAGTTCCTCGCATCTTCCTATACTAAGATCCTTTGAATGGTTCTGTGCAAGATATCCCGGTGAATATATAGACAGAACTTTATAATCTCTGTCTCCCTTCTGTATACACAATACCTGATCTCTGTATTGATCTGAATCAAAAGACAAAAGTGAGCTCTTATGTGCTACTGCTTCTGCTAATGCAGTTGCCGTGACATTCTCATTCTGCCACATGTACTCCTCATCCATATCGTGCTGTACATTCTCATCCCAATATGGCTTTGTATAAATTTCTTCTGTTAATTGTATCTGGAAACGCAACAGTTCATCTGAATTTGGCTGATATTTAAGATCACATATTTGCTTGTCGCCTGTGATGTAACATTTATGGAAATCGACTATTTTATAAATCCTATTTTCTTCCTTTTTATGAATGATATCAAAACACCTGATATTATTTTTCAAGGATTTTAGAAACGTCTCAACATCTTCAAACTGCCCATGCAGTGATTTCTCATTTAGTATAAAATCCATTTACCACCCCAGAATTACATCTAAATCTTTCTTCGTTTGATCAAAAAATCCATCTCTCTGATCCTGTGCCTTGCCATCCTCATCAATCGGAATCAATACAGGTACAGATGTTCCATTTTCTTTCCGCTCAAAAAAGTAAATCGTGACTTTATCCGTTTCTATTACATCTGTGTGAATATATTTTCTCACTGCATTATATATATGGTCACTGTGTGTCTCTACAATAATCTGAACACCTTTTTCTGCCAGAAATGATAAAAATAGCATAAAGTCTGACTGACCAGACGGATGCAGATGGATCTCCGGATTCTCAATGATCAGAACATCTCCACTCTCACAAGACAGTGCACCAATAATAACTTCTGCCATATAACTGACACCTGTCCCTACATTCTTTGGTCTGATTTCATTGCCAAGCTCTCTGGTTCCAAAGGATACCCGGATCAGATTCGTCCGATCAATTTCTTCTGCCTTCAATGTATAGCCAAGGATCCTCTCCAACCAATAATCCACCTGTCCACCAAAAGTAAGCTTGGATCTCTGATCAAATACCAGTGGATTATTCTCCCATTTGTCAGAATCATGCATTGCAAGATACTGATATGCGTACTCACATCTAACACCTATTCTGTCTGGATTATCCAATGCTATCTCGTACGTGTCCCGTACCCCTATACGATCTGCCGACAAATATCTGACTGATATTTCATCAGAAAGCTTTCCCTCACTTATCACTTCATTTTTGTCATCCGTCATGCGTCGGACAAATTTATGATTCACTGTAATCTCAATCTCTTTGCTGCCGACATATTTATTTTTTAATTCACTAATTCGTCCTATATTGATATATTGACCGCGGAAAGGATTTTTTCCTTCCTGGATCATCGCAAGCAGTGCCTGTATTACGGTCGACTTTCCCAATGAATTTTTTCCTGCAAGTAATGTCAGGTTTTCAAAAGAAAATTCTACCTCATCAAAACATTTCAGTCCCTTAATAGTCAGCTCATTTATCATTTATGAATCTCTCCTCAGATAATTAATCCATCGATTAATATTGGCATAGGTTACCGATGTATCATGCAGGCTGCTATACAGATAAGATTTCTCATCAAATAATTCCCTTAGGTTTCCGCGGATATCATCCATACACAGTGCGATTGCCAGAAATATTGCCTTAAATTTTTCATTGAAACCCCCTCTGGTGAACCGTTCTGCTCTCCAGTGATCGATCTCTTCACACTTATTGCATACATACATGGTGTGCTCTATAAAGTCGTTAATATATCTATCCCGCAAATTATCCATTTCATAGGTTGCATACTCCAGCAGATACTGTTCATTGCTAGTGTACTTGAACTCATCTACACCTGCTTTGTTCGTATATACCATCCAAACGACGAGCATGTAGAAAATATTGATTTCACTTAGTCTTCCAGCCAGTCCATGGCTCTCCGCTTTTAGCACTTCTCTGATTCTTTCAACTAATTCTATCCTTGATTCCTTATAGATAATCTTGCGAATCTTATATTCCCTGGTCTCTGTCCAGTTTTCAATGAATTTTCCAGCCATCATATGCATATATTTCGGTGACCGGTATTCGATAATCTGCAAGGGAACTATGGTCCGCATGATCATACCTGTCAGTCTGGGATCCTCATTGTCAATCTCATAGAAGCTCATGCGACGATTTACATCACTCGGATCAATCTCGATTCCAATATTGTTTTCCAGATACTGCAGCAGACTGTATATCACATCCTTTGATTCCAGAAGAAGATAATCTCCATTCTGCTGTTCTGATACATAAACCGGTGGCATCGGTATTCCAAGCTCAATTGCCTCCACTGCGTTCTTTACTATATTTCTGGTCATATTTCTGGTTCGTCTGGTCGGTGCAAATAAAAGCCTGCCATCCTCATTCATCCACAGAATATCCTGAAGTGTGTATCTTTTTTCATAAATGTCAATTACGTCTCGCTCATTATAAAACATTTTTCCCTCTTTCACCAAAAATATCAGCTATAATCTGCCCAGCATCCAATAAAATTTTCTAAAACTTCACCACAATATAATCGTCATACTCTCTGATATATCCCTCTGCCGGATATTCGTTCAATTGTTCTTCCTGTTCCAAAGCTTTCTCATAAAGCTCTGTTCCTCCCCAGATCAAGCGATATCCACACTCTTCAAACAGACGAATCATTTCCCTGTTATATCCCTCATAGATATAGAATCCCGGGATTGCCCAATCTATAAGTGACCAGGAAAGTGTCTGTACATAAACATATCTCTCCCCGGTTTCTTCCTCCATCCAGTCATTGAGATCTTTAATCACAGCGTATCCCGGTATGTCGGATCCCATGGAACATTTCTCAAGAATTGCAGGATTCAATTCATAACTGCCGATAAACACAACCGGTTTTTCTGTAGTATTATATCCACCTTTTAAAAGATCATATGCTACCTGGTCTACCACTGCAAGTTCACTCTGATTCTTCTCATACTCGAAAGCGAACCAATGGTTCAGATCAAAAGCAGAATTGTACACCACAGCGATCACCAGAATCATTCCGACAACATTCACAAGCCGATATCTGGACTTCAATATGAGGTATGTCAGACAGAACAGTACCATTGCAACCAGTAATGCGATCATCAGATTCGAACGATAAGGGAGTGCATCCCCCTGTGGAAGCGATAGTATGAAAATAGATCCGTAACAAAGGATACCAAGAAACAGGATATACACATTTCTTTTTTTCACTGCAGCTGCAAGAATGATAATCACAAATAAAATACTTGCTGCCACAAATAATCCAATTGGATAATACGCCAACCCGACAAATACATAATCCCTTAGAATCTGTCTGATAATGGTAAGGATTCTGCCCGGATATTTCAAGATTCGCAGCATACTTCCTGCACTACGATAACTATATGGCTCAATTCCAAATACTGCCATACAGGCTCTGGTAATCAGAGATCGCTCTAAAATCGCATATACAAGAATTCTGCCAATAAGAAAAAGGCTCATAAAAAATTGTTTAAATTTTCGAATCTGCATACGATTTGCGCCAAAGCAGTCCACTATCATAATCAATAACATCCCGGTAAGGAATACATTTGCCGCTGCCTCATAAAATCCAATTGCTACCGATACAATAAGACTCATTCCAAATTTATGCAGAATTCGTTGTTTTTGTTCCAGATTATGTGTATACAAATAGTAAAAATCAAAAACAGCTACCGCCACAATTGCATAAATGATCGGTACTCCATTCTGCAAATAGTAAATGAACACCTCTGCAATCAGAGAATAATCTAAAAGCATAGCTGAAAATACCGCATAGCAGGCAATCGGCAGTTTATCTCCGAGAACATACCTTAACACTGCTGACCACACAATTGCTGCAAACATGAAAATCAGTACTGCTATAAATTCCAATATAAATGGTTCAAATTCCGTTACATGAAATATTTTATTGATCACATAAAATGGCCACCGTCCAATCGATACACCCAGTCCATCGTCAAAATATAGCCCGATGCACACATCATCAATCCCAAGTGAAGAGTGCGTGATCTCATACCCATATCCCGCAATTGCAGCAATTATAAGTGAAGCCATATAAATTTTATTTTTGAGAAAATATTCTATCTGTCTTTTTAATTCGTAAAACACCTAGATCTCCTTTTTAAGCCACTGGTAATACTTTCTGATTCCCTGTTCAACCGGTACTAACGGTACTGCATGAATGCTCATGATCCTCTCATTATTTAAAATAATCTTCTTAGCATCTACACTTCTTGCCGGAAGATATTCTACCTGTGGGGCAAGCTGCATCGCCTCGAGCATCCGGATCACATCTCTCTGTGAAGTTCCTGTATTAGAGCTAATGTTGAACGTATCATAATCTTCCTGATAATAAAACAGTGAGATCAACATCCTGCAGACATCATCAATATAAATATAGTCTCTGACATTATTTCCATCTCCCCAGATCTCGATTTTCTCACTACGGATTGTTTTCTTGATCGCTGCATCAATAAACCCAACCCCTTTATTGAAATCCTGTCCCGGTCCATATGGATTAGATATCCTTGCAATTAAAATCTTCGTATGTGCCTGATAATTAAATGTGCGGATTGTATTTTCAATACAAAGCTTAACATTCCCATAATGATTAATCGGTCTCGGAAGTGCGTCTTCTGTAATCGGCTGTATCTCCTGATTGCCATACACGGTTCCTCCGGACGACAGGAAAATCATCTTTATCTTCTGATCGGTGATCATCTTGCAGAGCTTCGTTGTCTGAATAAAATCCCGCTCATAGCCCTGCAGATATTTTTCATTTGAATTTCCCGGATTTACGGTACTGAGTGCATGCACAACATAGTCCATTCCTTTTAATGCATGCTCCAATGTATAATCATCAAAGAAATCCCCACATATATAATTAACACCTTCTATCTCATTCGCAGGTTTTGACATATCGAAGCAATACACTTCCATATTATTATCTAACAGATGCCTGGAGAGATTCGATCCGATAAATCCGGCACCACCAATGATCAGTACTTTTTTCTTCATTCTTCTATCATCTCACTTCAATATTTGACCACTTCACTACTACCACCCCATCTATGATCTTGATGGAACCATCACATGGATATTGGGGCATCTCCTGAAATTGCATGCTTGAAATAATGCTATCTCTGTTTTCCGGTTCCTGATAAGTATATCCACAATGTAATTCTATGAAGTCTTTATCCGCATAATATGCAATAAAGTCATGCATATTATTACCATATCCCTGCAAATCAACCACATCGAACTGCCATTGTTCCGGAATAGACTCATCCTTACTTCCGGCTGTTCCATAAAACAATACTGGCATTTTGCTGTTATAGCCATCCAGATCTTTAATCTGTGATATCACTTCTGTGTAATAAGAAATAGCTGTTTGTTGCTGATAATCAGCTTTAAGATAAGCTACATTATCCAACTTCATGTAGTATACTGACAATAATGAAGCTACCACACAATAGAGCATAGAAATACTTTTCCATATCTTATGATGCAAATTCTCTTTTTTTAAAAATACCATCGGATATAACAGACCGATCAGATAAGGATATATCATCAGTGTATGGATCACAGTCTTATCAGATACAGACATTACATATATAATATTGAGCGACAAAGGGATCATCCAGCAAAGAACAAAGAAATAAATCCTGTTCCATAACTCTATTTCTTTTTTACATAGCTGTTTGGTCACAAGTCCACCTGCTATTATATAAATAAGCAGATATAAGAAACGAATCGTTCTATGTGAAGAAATACCACACAAATCCTGAAAAATCGGTTGAAAGAAACCAAGATATGCCCTTTTCACAGAACCAATTAGTGATCTCATCGTGACGTTCGCCATATTATTGATTCCCTGATACTCAACTAAGGTAATCTGAAATATCTTAATACATACCCTGTTGCACAGAAAGTATAACAGCATTCCTCCAAGAAGAGTAAACAAATATTTGAATGCCTCCATGACATTTTGTGCAAAACTTCTGTCTTCCATATCTCTTAATAAAATCAGCACAAAAAGTGATGTTGCAACTCCAAAATAGGTTTGATAAATTCCCATGGAAAATGCAATTATCACAATCGCCGGCAAATACCCATACGGATATCTGACTGCTGTATAAACAGCCACTATCATAAGCAATACAGCAAACATATAATAGGGTGCTGTGAACATATATGCAAAAAGAGACGCCATAGCAGGAAAAGCAATAAGCAATGCCCCCAATAAAACTGCGTATGATTTCTGTCTGATCTGTAACAGTTCCACCAAAAGCACGGCACAGACTGCCGTAAGAAGAATACAAAGTCCACCGTTCCACCAAGAACTGCTGTAATTCAAAAATCCAACTTTGTTCATTACCTTTTGTATTAATCCCAGTGCCCATCTTCCAGAACCGAATGTCATTCCTACTCCGAAATAATAACAGCTGTCGTCATGATAGCTGATTTTATTTGTAAAAAAATAACCATGAGCCATAAATCCACATACAAATACTGCAAGAGCGGCACACCATTTTTCTTTTGCTTTTTCCATATACAACATGCCTATTTATCCTTTTTGTTAAATACAAATATCTTACTAAACACGTAATTCAGTATTACAACAATGATACTGACCAGTATCTTTGCCAGAAATCCCTCGACTCCGAACAAACTTTGCTTCACACCAATATAATATAAAAGTGGTAGACCTCCTATCTCAATCACACCTGTTGCAATACGTGCTCCGAAAAATTTTACAACTTCTTTCCAAACTGCTGTAAGATTCCATGATCTACTTTCAAACACAAATAGTTTGTTCGTAATATATGCAAAGACAACCGCTGTAAACCATGCGATGGCATTACTTACTGTCATATTGACAACAGAAGTTTTCATCAGCAGACTGTACACAATCCAGTTTACCAGTGTTGTCGCAACTCCAAAAATCAGATACATGATAACTTCTTTGTATTTCAATAAAAGTTCTTTAATTTTCTTCATGTTTTTCCTTCTTATAATCTAACAATTTCTTCTCAATATAGATTGGTCTGTGTTTTCCCTGAATATACATCCTTGCCAAATACTCCCCTATAATTCCAAGAATGGTAAGCTGTATTCCTCCAAGTAAAAGAATCAATACAACAATTGTCGGATATCCTGGTACCGAATTACCAAAACACAATTTCTGGATTACAACAACAAACAGATAGATAATTGCACACAAGGAGGTAAACAAGCCAATTCCTGTCGCAATTTTAAGTGGAAATGTTGTATAAGAAATAAATCCTTCAATAGCATATTTAAAAAGCTTTCTTACTGACCACTTTGTCTCCCCTGCATTGCGTTCCTCTGCTATATAAGGAATATAACAGGTATTAAATCCAACCCAGGAAAAGATTCCCTTAGAAAATCTGTGATATTCCGGCAGACTTAATATTGCATCCACAACCGGTCTGCGGAACGTACGAAAGTCAGATGCCCCTGGATAGAACTCGATTTCACTTGTCTTATTAATGATTTTGTAAAACATATTCTTGAGACCACCAACTGCTTTTCCCTCATGACGCTCTTCCTGATATGCTGCCACACAGTCATATTCTTTATTTTCAAGCAGGATTTTAACCATCTTTACAACAATTTCCGGTCTCTGCTGCAGATCTGCATCAATCACAGTGATCAGATCTCCGGATGCTTTCTGAAATCCGGCGTAGATAGCTGCTTCTTTTCCAAAATTTCGGGAAAACATCTCGATTACAATGTTTGCTTCATGAAGATTGTATACCTTCTCAAGTTCTTCCTGTGTTTTATCCTTACTTCCATCATTGACAAAGACAATCTCGTATTCATAATCTTCTGCATCAAATACTCTTTTTGCCTCTTTATAAAAAGCACAGATATTTCCTTCTTCATTAAAACATGGTACTACTAATGACAGTTTCATCCTTTATACCTCATTTGTTTTCATATTTTATAATCTTAACATATTCTGATCCGGAATGCCAGATTATTCACCAAACACCTGCACTAGCAACGCGTTTTCGGCACTTCCATTTGCAATATGGCACTGAAAACACTGTCCTGTGAGCATCTCTTTCTTATTCTCATCTGCATTCAAAGCATACACTCCCTGAATCTGACTTTCGCCATTTTCAATCCACTCAAGAAGCCTATCGCTTTTCTCGCCCCATGTCAGTGGTCGTTTTAAAACCAAAATGATTGGCTTGGACTTTTCTTCTTCTACTTTGATTTTTTGCATCAGCTGTTCAGTGATTCCCTGATTCCGATTATCTATTTCACAGACAATATAGTCCTCATACTCCTTGCTGTAGAACGTATCTATCCCTGCAAACAATATCTGCTGCTCTCCTGTTTCATTATTGAAAGCTTCTAATCTGCCGTTTCCGTAAAGCAGAAACTGCTGTTCTCCTTCCGTTCCCTGAACCATCACATCCTCAACACCTGCGATGACTGTTGCAGTATTCCAGTCTGAATTATATGTGTGATACAGATCTGCCTTCGATCGTTCCTGATCGACATAATATAATGCATAGTTATCTGTCTGTCCGACTTTCACGCACCCTCCGCTATTTAAAGCTACTTTGGCTCCTGAATATTCTTTTCTGACCGCAATATAATCAATTTTGGCATTGACCAATATTCCAAGCATCAGATTGCCGCTGGCATTTGGATCATCTTCTGTAATAATGTAATAGAGGTACTCACGCTCTCCTTCTGTTACAAGACAAATGTTCGCGTTATATTCTCTGATGCCATAAAGCAGGCTATCCTCTGCATACACGTTCACACGCTCTCCATCAGTCACTTCATCGATCAGATCTGCTATCTGTATCTGGTCTTCCGGCATCTGATAAATATTCTCCGGCAGCCGAAACCACTCAGAAGTCCCCATTCCCGAATATAGGAACACCAGACAGCCTGCCATTATTACACATACTGCTTTTATCCACCCACTCTCTACGCGTTCCAGGATTTTTAACAAAAACCATGCTGCAAGCAACGATACCGGAAACATCCAGAGAAAACGATAATAGGTGCTTCCCTCGCCGAGTTTTGTAATGACGCGATAAGTCAACTGGTTCAGTATTAAAAAACTAAAAAACAGGCCGCCCACTGTATAATACCGATATTCTTTTTTCTTTGCTAATAGATAAACTGTCATCACGATCAGCAGTAAACCGATCGGTGTACTGTTTCCATAATACCAGGAGATGACATTCCATATTGTTTCTGCATTAGTCATAGTTCTTGCCCTGTTTCCTGTGTTTTATCATTCTTTGCAGCAATGCCGGTGTCAGTAATACGACACACGCTGCTCCTGTCACCAGAATTGCAGTTGAAGAAATTGCAATACATGCCCATAAAGTAACAGCAAGATAAATATAGTTCCATTTATCAGATTTTCTGATCTCTTCAATACATAGATAAATAGTAAAAAGTATTAAAACATTTCCCGCATATGCTTTCCCCTCATATGCTCTGTGCAGCAGGAAAGCTGCACTTGTATAGATTGTGTTATCAAAAAGAAAATTGCATGCCATTGCAAGGCAGGTAAATACTCCTGCTTTCCAGAATGCCTCTTTTCCTTTTCCAAGAAATGTTCTGCCTAGCAGATAAACACTTCCGGCTGACAAAATCACATTTAAACTTGCCCTTGTGATTCTTGTGATCACTAATGGATGAATATGGTATATTTGGCACGCAACTGCTGTATTAATATCAAACGTAACCAATGCTCTTCTCATATAAAGAGATTTTACCTGCTCCCCGGTATATGCATTAAATCTGTATAACCGGTTGGATGTCAGTGTTGTGTTAATCAGACCAATATAATAAGTAGAATCATCATTTATCTCTCCATTAACAGACACATAATAGCACATTACAAGTAGGAATATCCCCATAAGCAGAAACCATATTTTGTGCCTGAAAAAAGCATTTCTTACCATCCCAATGTCTTCCATGATCCGCTTTCGGCACCGGATTCCTACCCATATACAACAGATAGCCACTATTAAAAGCCACAGGATAGTAAGTCTTGTCAGGGTTTGATCCATTTTTATCATCGGCAGTGCACAAATATGAAAGATTATCTGATATGTAAGGAATCCACTGATCACCTTAAATACCATCCCATGCTTTTTTCTGCATATCAGTTCTAACAGGGAACCAAACAAATAATATATTATTATCTGTAACAGCAGGATTATAATTGCTTTCATTACAGTTATCATTCTATTTTATCTCCATTTATCCGTTTCTTTTCTCATTAAGCTTTTCCCTTACGAATCTAAGATAAGCTTTCCAGAACGTAATCACTGAATCGTTTTCTTTCAGCTTTGGATAACGCTTCATCAAAAAATATTTATCCGGCCATAGTCTGACTCTTCCATAGCGTACGAACTGTAACCATTTCTCTTCTATCCTGCATCCGGCTGTACTTCCCATCTTCTGGTAATTTTCAGGGATTTCCTGCCATAATGGTAATGGCAGTCTATAGTTCTCAATTTCCTGAATTCCTTCATAAATCTCAATCTCTGTTAACCCAGCCAGTTCACCTTCTGTTGCTTCCAGAGTCACTTCCACAAAGTCTGTTGGCTCCATATCCGGTATATTGATAATGGTCCGCCCTCCCTCATGCATGAGTTCATCCGTATGCATCACATATCCATTTCCAAAGGAGATTTTTACTTTATTCACAACACAATCATCTGCCGGATTTTCAAACAGGTGAATTTCCTGTATCCTCGCTTTATGATCAAGTGTGATCTTAACCTGCTTCTTCTGATCATCTTTTTCCGGTATCCAGCTTCCTGTATCATAATTCCACATTCCATGCATGATATCTGAACAGTCCGCACACTTAAAATCATTCAGATATGCCGCATTTCCTGAGCTCACTTCAATATCTGCATGATAAGTAAGACTCTCTGTAGGTCGTCTCCAGTATACCATATCAAGATTTATAAACTGTATTGCCTTCAAATCCACACTCTGGGAATGATATTGTTTCGCTGCTTTATATAGTACATTCTTTCGGATAAGTGCAGTCCTGCATTGCCTTGGAACTGCAAACCGGATTCGTTCTTCCCATTTGTCCATCGGATGAATATGATCTGTCCCATCTGCTTCATTTACAAGCTCTGTCACATTTTTATCATGGTAGTAATCAGCATGTCCTTCCCACTTCCCATTATAAGCCTGTGCCTTTAGTACCAGAGGATGCCACAATTTTTCCTCTTTTAGCAGTTCGCCCAGTACCTCATCCACCATTAACGATAAAGCCAGATGATCCATATGATTGTCCCAGTCTGTTGTCACAAGAATCTTGGGATGATACTTTGCAATTACAGCCTTGATATCGCTCTTATAGTTTTCCCTGGTATATGCATGATGGACACCATACTCTGTCATGGCAAATTCCGGTGTCTGTTCTGTTCCGTAGGTTTCTGTCTTCCCATTGTAAGATGCTACCAGCTCATCCGGTGCACTGTTATACAGGTGCTTTGTCTGTGTCTGATCTCCATATCCTAAAAAGATGATGTCCTCCGGAGTCACTCCAAGCTCTCCGAGTGCTTTACCTGCCTCTTTGATCCTGATTGTTCCTTCATGTCCAAAATAGTCTCCATTTGTGACAAATACGACTTTTATTCTCATATTCTGTTGTACAGCACCATAAATCATGGCACCTGCAATTGCAAGTTCATCATCTTCATGAGGTACTATTACAAGTAAATCTGTTTCTGCCATATTCACTCTCCGTTCCCAGCACAGAATCTGTCACTTTCTACTTACCATACACACGTACGGCTGCTTCATAACTTCTTTTTGCGTAGTTACGTTTCAGGTCATTTCGATTCGGAATGATTTTTCTATACGTCTGTCTTAAGAACTTTTTGTATTTATTTTCCTGTTTAGGTAATTCTTTCTTCTGGAGTTTCATATGTGTAGCTCCCATCTCTTTCATAATCATCTGCCATCCAGTCACATGCACCGTAAAAAGCTCCGGTCTTGCCTTATATGCCATAAGTACCAGCTGCTGGTCATCATCTACACAGTCAAGCATTAACAGTGCTTCCATTGCATTTCTCACAAGATGCCAGAATTCCGGTACAAGCTCTCTGGGCAGTCCATACATGCATCCCATCACACAGTCGTCCTGAAACTGAAGGCTCTGCATACCGATCACTGAATCCGGATCATGTAAACAGGAAATGTGGATCTTTCCACCAAAGTCATAGTTCCACAGGAAATCATAGTCTTTTTCATCACAATACGTAATTCCACCATGGTCGAATCCGAAATCCATCCAGACAACATCTTCTGTCAGTAATCCTTTCTCATAAGCATCGTTCATGAAGTAGTATTTCATCATCCACAGATAGTCATATTTCGGATTATTTGAAGATGCCTCCTGCAAGTAACGAAAATTTAAAAAATCGCGGTTTTTGGATGCTTTCTCCATTCGTGAAAGCAGTTTTCCTTCCAGTTCAAAAAGATTATCCGTTGCCATGATAATCGTCTTGTCTGCAAGACCATACTCAGCACGGATTGCTTTAATTGTCTCCGCACTTTTAGAATCTGTATAAACGATCAGTCTGTTCTGTATTCTTGCCCATCGTTTGAATTCATCAAAATACTTTGACGCCGTTCTTCTTAATTCTTCGTTCTTATCCTGTCCTCTTCCGATATCAAAAAAATCGGTTACAAGTGTTATTTCACCCATTTCTGTTCCTTCCAATCCATTTTATTCTAGATCCCGACAACGATTGTGCCAAGGACTGGCAGCTGATGTTCTCTGCAGCTGATCACTTCCTGATACATCTCTTTGTATCTGGATTTTCTCATGGCTTCAATAAGTACAACCTGTCCTGTCTCTGCCATTTCTTCAAGTGCCTTTGCATAATAATTGATTTCTTTTCCTGCGATCAATGTAAGTCCGTTAGTCTGACACTCTGTGACTAATTTCTCGATAATGCCTGCCGGAATTTCTGACAGATTACTTCCTGTAAGATATACCTTCTGGTTACCGGATGTTTTGCAAATTATTTTCAAATTGGCACAGATCAGTTCTATTTCTGTTTCCAATGATAATTTTCCTGCTTTACCATATCTTGCACCAGCATACCATCTGTCAATTTTATTATGTTTTCCCTTCATGCTGCTTCGGATTGTTCCTAATATATTGCTATGATAAAGAGTCTTGATTTCTTCCTCTGATCGAAGACTGCCGGAAAACAGATATTTTAACAACACAAAGATACATGCAAGTACCGCACCAAGTATTCCACCGATCACAAATTTTGATACACTGATATGAACATTCTGCTGTACTGCTGTGTTCTGTGTTTCTTCTGTATCTATATCGGCTGCACTGTCTGATTCCGGCTCTGCGGTATTCTCCTGTGGCTGATTCTCTGTATATTCCACATAAAGTTCTAACTGATTGCCATTCATCTTACTCTTGATCGTATCCAGGTGTTCCCCCAGATTCTTAATAGCAAGTGCTGTATCATCCTGTAATTGTGCAAGTTCCTGATCTGCGATCACATTCTGACTCTGTGAAAGAAGCTGCAAGCGCTGTGCCGGGAAATTCTCCGCCAGCTTCTGTGTATAAGCATCCAGCCCAGACTGTACAATTTCAGCCAGCTCTTTGCATTCCTCCTCATTTTTTCCACGGATACGAACACTAAAGCTGCTTTCATTTGTCTCTTTTACATAAGTATTCTTTTCAGAAGAAATGGAACATTCGATCAGTTCTGACGCAATCTCCCCATTTAAAAGGTAATCCTGATACATTACTGCGATCTCTGCTGCATTTCCAGACTCGCTTTTCACCAGATACTGTAATAAAATTACAGATTCCTCATATGCATTGATCGCCATTAATGGAGAGTTTTTCGCATAGGTGCTTTTCTCATCCAGCTGCTTTTTGATTGCAACCGCACCATAAACCTGATCCAGATCCTGTGCTCCTAGAGATGCTTCCATCTCCTCCAATGTCTTGTTATATTCCTCTACCGCTTCATCTGTAGTTACCTTCGCATTTCTGCTGTCTTTCGCATATTGATAACCACATAGTAAAACTGCTCCGATCACCAGGCATACTGCAATTACTCTCCAGTTACGAATAAGTTCCCATAAAAAATCTGTAATTTCGAGATCAGTTTCTTTTCGTTTGGTTGTTATATTGTTTTCGTTCATTTATATTCCTCGCTATGTCTTGCTCCGCTGTGAGCACTGCTCATTGCTTACGCACATTATATCATGAATTTCAATGCTGGTACATCTTTGAGACTATTTCGACTCCCAGCCTGGTTGAAAGTATTCCAGCCAGCAGATTTTCCTTGCTGCTAAAAGTTGTCTTTACTGCCTCCTGTGGCAGTTCTCCTTTGTATTCTTCCCCTTTAATGTGAATATCAATCTTTTTTGCAATTTCAGCAATATAATTATCAGACTGTTTCCTGAGTTTTTCATTTTTTCTCACAGTCTGCTTCATACCTGTATCACTACGTCGATACCAGAATCCGATCACCGGCACATGAACCGGATGTTTTCCAGCTTCTAACAGTTTCAGATAAAGTGCCCAGTCCTCATCATAATGCTTCCATTTTTCCGGGAAGCAGTCTATTTCCTCCAGGTCTTTCTTCCGGAATAATGCTGCATTCACAAGTGTATTATTGAAGGTCATCCTGCCTGCTGAAAAAGGTTTGCACCAGATATACTTCTGTCCTTCAAATCCAACAAGATCCGTATAACTCCACGATGCATCCGGATGCTCCTGTAATGCTTTGTAAAGTGTTTCCAGGTAGAATGGTTCAATCAGGTCATCTGCATCCAGAAATGCGATCACGTCCGCTTTGCTGTTTCTGATCCCATTATTTTTTGCTACAGACTGTCCCTGGTTTTTCTGTCTGATCACATGGATCCTGGCATCTTTTTCACTATATTCTTCCAACAAAGCAATTACACCCGGACGTGAGCTTCCGTCATCTACAATCACCCACTCGAATTCCTGCATACTTTGGTTTATCACACAATGATATGTCTGTTCAAAATTCCGCTCTGCATTATAAAATGGTGTCACGATCGAGATGCGTGGTCTTTCTATCGTTTGCTTAATATTAGCTTTTGTCTGTATCTTTCCCGGTTCATCTGCAAAGGAAAATTCCTCTATCGATTTCATTGCTCAATTCCTTTCTTCAGATAATCAACAGACTGACTTCTGTAACTGCAAAGCCTGTCTGCAACACTGTGGTAATCAATTACCTCTGTATCATCTATTTCGTTCTCTGCCTTGATGTGCCTGCTCTCAAGATTCAGGAATGTAAGCAGATTGCTGATACGTCCATTCTCTTTGTATACACTATAAAACTTTTTTTGAAAGAGAATGGAGAAAACCGTTCCGTGAAAAGAATTGGTAAATATCATTTCTGCATCACGAATATACGTCAGAAACTCTCTCGGTCCCGCATCAAAAATCATATTCTCACTTTTCAGTTTCGGTGTTTTTTTATAATGTAACTCAATCAGTCGATATCCGAGCACTGCTGCCGCTTTTTCTGCGCATTTGCCCAACAACTCATCCTCTACCACAAAATAGGCAAATATGTATTTTTCCTTTACCAACGGCTCTTCATATAATAAATCCTCATAATCTGCCCTCTCTAAAAGAAGTGTCGGATCCACAACTGTAGTAACTTCTTTTCCTGTCAATTTCTCAACTACCCGTGCAAGTTTCTCTTCCCTTACGGATATATGTGCAAGACTCTTTAATGCCTGTTCAAAATAAGCCTGCTCCGCCTCAGGTATACTTCCGTTTGGCACACTCGCTGCATAGGAGATTTTCTTACATCCCGGTGCAAATTGTCCAAAATATGCCGGGTCAAAACCATGTGTCAGTTCCCTTGCCCATATCTGATCACTTCCCAGAATATAAACATCGCACTGCTCCTTTGCTAAGTCATCCAGTGTCAGTTTCTTTTCCTGTCCGTCTAGCAGTTTCTCTCCTATAAATTTTTCAAATGCCGTCCACTGATTCTCCCATTCCCTCAATCCATAAAGGTTCTCACCCACTTCGTGAAATACCTTGCCCCATCTTGATGGCAGAATATCTCTCTTCCAAAAATCAATATGAATGCCTTTTCGGTATAATCTCGCAATATAAGGATTCTGATAATTTAAAATCTTTGCCTTATATCCCATACGGTTCAATTTTGTTTTCAATGCATACGCCTGTAATACTGCCCCATAATTATGTGCGTTATGAAACGTCAGAATTCCAATTTTTTTCTTTTCATCCATTATTTTCTTACCCTCGCCATAATTTTATTTTTCATAATACTTCTTTCCGTATGATTCAATAATACAAAAAAGTTAACAATACATCCAGCAAATCCTGCGATCACACATACTACAAAAAATGTTATCCAGTTAATTGGCAATACATATAGTCTTTTAATTCCAAAAAATACGATCATCATAATAAATGTCGTTCCAATATACCTGAAAATAATTGGATAAAAAGTATTCCATTTTATCTTAAGGCATTTGCACGCATACAGAGGTACAAAGATAAGGTTTCCAAGAATTCCCGTTACCTTGCTTACCCCTGCTACCGCATAAATTCCAAGTGATGTAGTGTTTAAGAAGATGAACACCAAAAGTACATTAGTAAAACTGATGATCAACCAGAAAATAGAATTCACCTTCAACCTGTTTGTCACAAGGAATACGTTGTTTAAGGATGTTGTTACACCGGAAACCAGAAGACTCATCATGATCACCACAAGAAGAGAATAAATCAGATTCACATCCTGATTCGGCACCCATAGCTGCATGAAATATTTCCCGAAAATAACAAGAATACAAAAAATAATATTCACAAAAAAGGAAGAAAACTTCATGGAAAGCTTCAATTCCTTTACCACTGCTTCTGTATCGTCCTTCGCATAGTACATAGTAAGATTCGGGCTAAACAGATTAATAAGTGTATTGGTCAGTGTTGAAATATAGGTTGGTATCTGTTGTGCGATAGATAGTTCCCCCATCAGATAGGCACTGATCCAGATATTTGTAATTACCAGATCCAGTCCATCCGAAAGAACCTGCGACAGTCTGGAAATAGAGTTCCACATTCCAGCACTGATAAGTTCTTTTACCTTGATCCAATGAACATAACACTTTTTCAATCGTATATCAGGTACAAGCAGTCTTGTATAGTACATATTCATTACCAGCCCAACAAACGTACAAATACAGGTTACGATTCCAATATAGGCTACATTTGGAGGCAGCATACCAAACAGCAGACACATTAAAAACACACGGAGTAATGCCGTCACAATATTGGCAATACTGCTTAAATATAATCTATTGGTAATAAAAGTTGCTACATTATATACCGTACTAATCAAAGTAATAATAAAATTAAACAGAATGAAGAAAAATAAAAGCTTTACCGATTCTTCCAGTTCAACCGGAATATCTAACAGTTTCTCCGCATTTAAGATCACCGGCACTGCAACTGCAAGAATAACCGGTATGATCGCTATATTTGCCATTAATACAGATGAAAAATATTCATTGGCTTCTTTCTTCTTGCCCTGATGATACTCAATCGTAATAAATCTTCCCGCTACTGAGTTCAGCGCTACCGTGAGAATTGTAATATAGTTAATTACATTATTTCCAAGACTCACAAAACCATATGCCTCTTCCCCTACTGTATCTGTCAAAAACGGTGTAAAGAAAAACGCTATGCCAAGTCCTACAATAAATGTCACAAAGCTTGCAATTGTATTTATAATGAGTGCCTTATCTTTCCCCAATTCTTTCATATTCAAAAACCTCTATATAATCTTCATAAAATTTCTTTTTCGGAAATTCTTTTGCCCGCTCCAAAGATAACTCACTCATCTCTTTCCGCTTTTCTTTGTCATCTGCCAACTGTGTGATTGCAGCTTCCAGATTCGGAATAATATTATCTCTATCTATCCATACAGCCACATTAGATGGTGCATACTCTATCATTCCACCGGACTTCGTAATAATAAGGGGCAGTCCGGAAAGCATTCCCTCAATAGCAATCAGACCCGCTGCCTCTTCCCACAGAGATGGAATAACCTGGATATCTGCCGACTGATAGTACCGATATAATTTCTGATTCTCAATATATCCGGTAAACTTCACACGCTCTCCGGCTTTCTCCACCAGTTTCTGTACTTCCTGCACATAAGGTGTCACCACATTACCGCCAAACCCAGCACTTCCTATCATGAGAAGTTTTATATCCGGCCGCTTTAAATTAATAACTGCCTGAAGTAACTCTCTCACACCTTTTACCTCTATAATTCTTCCACAGAAAAGCAGGATAGTATCCTCCCTCTTAAATCCAAATTCTCCCCGGATTCTTTCCCGCTCTTCCGGCGTAATCCTTTTCTTAAATTTATCCTCATTCACACAATTATATACTGTGTAAGCTTTTACATCTTTATCCTCAGTTGTCCGCATCCACTCTCTTGTTGCAAACTGACTGATTCCAATCACACTTCCGTAAATATGATCAATATATGGCTCGCACAAAAGGTGATGGTGAATATGAAGATATACATTTTCTTTTCCGAATTCCTGTGCAAAACGTTTGAATTCATGATATAATCCACCTTCTGCAACAATTGCATCCGGTCTATATTCTTTCAGATAACGAAATACTCTGCGATAATAAGCAATATCAATCCATGTCTTGTTCTTAATAATCCGATTACTGTAACGTATCACACGATTGATCAGACGATCTGCCAATGTTGTCTTTGGAAGATATATAATTTTCGAATACTTATACTTCTCTGCAATCGCCCTCGCCTGCTCATTGTCCGCACAAAATACTATAAACTGTACCCGGTGTTCTATTTCGTTTTGTTCTACAAGTATGGTCAACAGTTCTTCAATTGCCCCACCCCTGACAGCTGGTACCGGACCTGCTTCCGGCAATACTAATGCTATTTTTTTCACTCATTTATCCTCTCATACGTCGTGATAATGTCCACAAATAGAGATCTGGTATATATACTTTCAGCCATCCTGAAATCTTCCGATGCCTGTCTTTTGTCTGCAAAAGTGCATTCTTATGTTCTCTTGCAAATTTTTTGCAATATTTGAATTCAGCTTTGTACTGTTTTTTCTTCTTTGGAGACAATGCAGCATATTTTTCAAATACCCTGCTTACACTGCACCCTATCAGATTAATATCTGCAAATTCCGGTGAGATTTTCGTTAATTTCTCATAACACAGTTCTTCCACTCTCATAGCTTCCAGATATTTATCCTGAAATTCCTGCTTCATCGCACTTCCAGCATAAATCATATAATGATAAAATGGATATTGAATCAATGAAGCTCTCTCAAATTTTTCGGAGCAGACCACATTCGTGTTAAACAACAAGTCCTCTGCCACTTTATATTCTTCAAACCGAATATTTTCAATTAAATCTTTGCGATATAACTTACACACCGGTCCCCACACAGTAAGCAGTGCAAGACCACTCTCTGTTTTGTTTTTTCCATGAATAATTGTACGTTCAGTTGTAGTGCAGTTATCCGTCTCTTCCAGCTGATTTTCTTCCCGAAGCAGGCAGCATGCTACATCTGCATGATCTGCCTCAGCTAACCGATACAGACTTTCCAGCATATCTGCTTCAACCCAGTCATCTGCATCCAGAAACATCACATATTTTCCTGTTGCCAATTGTATTCCTTTATTTCTTGTCCTTGCAACACCTTGATTTTCCTGCTCATAAACCTGAATTCTGTTATCCTGTCGTGCCCATTTATGACAAACTGCAAGACTGTCATCTGTAGAACCGTCATCTATCAACAAAATTTGAAGATTTGTATAAGTTTGTCCACAAATACTCTCCAGTGTATGGGGCAGATATTTTTCAACATTGTATACAGGCACAACAATTGTTATTAAATCATTCATATATTTTCCTCATCTGTCCGATCTTCTACACTCTTTCTCTTTGTAAAATGAATATCACCACTGCCATATCCATGAAGTACTACTCCAATCCAGTGTAAGAAAATGGAAAAAGCAAAAGCCAGAATACAAGTTGCAATTCCAAAAATCATATTATTAATCGTACCACCATCAAATAACAATTTGGTATATGGAACAGATAAAATACAAAGTGCCAATACATTTCTTTTCTTTAAGAAATATGTAAGACTTCCTTCTGCAATTGCAAATGGAATCAACATATTTATCACCGCACCAACTACTCCGAAATTTGCATAGCCTTCTGCAATAAGTCCAGGCTGTGCATAAGATGCTGAAATATATTTTGCCGAAAGAAGCGGCAGACTCACATATTCGAATCCGAAATATCCCGCAAAACTCTTCACGTAAGTAATTCCATGGAAAAAACCGTGTACTTTCACATGCTGGATAATATTACCTCCAAGCTCCGTCCAGACACCAAATAGCCTGTAAACCTGTCTTACACATGAATCATAAATACTTTTGAAATTTGTAATCTCGCTTAATATATTATAGCTTCTGTCATAATAGAGATTTAACTTTACCAATTCAGATACCATTCCATATGCCATAACAACGAAAATCCCGAAAATCAATAACGGAACTACTTTTTTTCCTTTTTTATAATTATCATTCACTGCCACAAAGAGAAAGAAGATTAATAACAGCGGCATGATATATTGAATAAAAAGGAATCGATTGGTTCTTACCCGATAAAGGCAATATAAACCTCCTAAAAGACCACCCACTGTATACAAATTAAGGTTTCCATGTGTACATAAGAATCGGACCGAAAAGTAACAGAAAACCGGAACATATAGCACAAGTCCAGCTGTCCCCAATCTAAAATTCAAAAACAAAATAACAATTCCCATTAAGAAAACAGTGATATCATCCGCCCTCTTATACCTTATAAAATCACTCTGTTTCACTTCATCTGTCGTCTGTTTCACACATAACAGATATAGGAATATTACTGCCATAATAATAAAATATACTCCCAAATAAAGTAGAAAGAAATCCTGTGGTTCCTGCACTCCCTCTCTTTCCATCTCCCTTAATCTGCTATCTGTAAAATACCCCGGACATAAAACTCCGTCAATAAACACGTTAATCAGTAGAAACAAATACCCTACACTGAATATTTTTCGCTTTTTCTCATAAAGAACAGACACTGCTAAAAACGCCACTAACGATATCAAAAGCCATGCACACCGCTCCCAGATATGTCCATCTCCAACCATAACTTTTTTATCCAACAGAAGATTCAGACAGATAAATATCGTGACTGCGACCATCCCGGCTCGTGTCACCTGAAACATTTTTTTTGTCATACATACCGCTTTCCTAAACTCTTGTCATTCATTAATACCATCACACATTTCACTGCAAGTTTCACGCTCTCTTTCCAATTATAGAGATATGGCTTTGCAAAAATTTTCCAGAAATACTTTCGAATATCTTTTTTCAATAATCTTTTTTCCGGTTCTTCCATAGCTTCCCCATTCATTGCCAGATAAAGCACATTCCATGCCAGACAGCTCTGTATCACTGGTGCCAGAAGTTCTCTGTCTTCTTTTGCCTGAAAATAATCTATCCGCTCATGCCACATTTCAAAATAATCCATGCAATCCTGTTTTTTATAAGTAACTCCCATAATGGAATCTGCACGTTGTAGATAGTAGTATATATTCTCCGGAATACACACCACACATTCCTGATTCTCAAAAACGGATACAAACACATACTCATCTTCGTAATGTCTTCCACATGGGAAACGCAGTTCTTTAAAAATTTTAGCATCATACAAAGCTCCCCATGCTGTAACAAGTACCCATTCACCCTGAAGCTCTTTTTTTATAATTTCTTTTCCCGTATAAAGCTCCTGCTTCTTATCCTGAGTCACACATATTTGATCTGTAACTTTATTACTCTCATCAATTATCTGAATTCCGCAAACTGCAATTGATGTCCGATTCTGCTGTAATGCATTATACAGTTTATAGATATAATCCTCATCAACAAAATCATCTGAATCAACGAACGCCACATACTCTCCCTGTGCAATATCCAATCCGACATTTCTTGCATCAGACAAACCACCATTTTTCTTATGTATCACTTTGATTCGATTGTCTTTGTTCTGATATTTGTCACAGATTGCCGGGCACTCGTCCGGAGACCCGTCATCTACCAAAATAACTTCCAGATTTCCATAACTCTGACGGAGTAACGAATCAACACAGATTGCAAGGTATTTTTCTACTTTATAGATTGGCACAATCACACTGATTAATGGTTTCATTTCATTTCCTCATACATTTCTTCTAATCGTTCCGCCTCCACACGGATATCAAATCCATGTTCTGCAAGCTCTTTTCCAAAACTTCGTCTTGCCTTTCCGCTTTCTTTATAGCGTCCTGCCGCTCTTACCGCTGTCTTCGCCCATTCTGCCTTACTTTCCTCCAGCGACAGGAATGGACTGCCCATCACATCCGCTTCTCTGGTGATCGTATCAGAAAACACACATGGCAGACCGCATGCCTGTGCTTCTACACCAGTCATTGGCAGCCCTTCGAATAAAGATGGCATGACCATGACATCCATTGCCTGATATAACTCTCCTGTGTTATCCACCATTCCGAAAATTTTTACAGAATTTATCAACCCAAGTTGTTTTATTTTCTCCTCAATCTGTGGTCGAAGTTCGCCATCTCCCACCAGCCATAATACACTGTCTTTGAGGATTTTTCGTATCTCCGAAAAAATATCTACCAGATACATCTGGTTTTTCTGCTGACTAAAACGGCCTACATTTCCAATAACAAGCTTATCTTTTGCCTCATACTGTGTTCTGATTTCATTTCTTGCCGCCTCGTTATAAGCATATTCATCACAGCAGATCGCATTTTTTAACACAGTATAATCTTTTTTTCCAAAAAGGAACTCTCCTGCTGCCTGCGAGCATCCGATCCGATCGGTAATGTACTTCTGGGATATGCTCCAAAGCATTCTATTCCGCACCGCTTTTCCTTTACTCTCCGCATATACAGTTGCATGGCTATGTACAATTCGATGACTGATTCCATACTTTGCAGCAACCGGCAGGCATAAAAAAGCAATATAGGGTGCATGGAGATGAACAATATCATATTCACTGTGATGTTCCGAAAAAAACTGTTCAAAATATTTCCTTGTCTGTCTCATCTGTCTGCCGGACAATGCCGGATAAGTATAGACTCTTGAGCCAAGTTTTTTCACTTCTTTATCAAATGTCTCTTCCTGCTCTCCGAAGATCAGATAATCCATCTGGACACGTTCCATATTCATATGTCTCTGATAATTGAGCATCACTGTCCCGACACCGCCCACCGGGCGTTTTCCAATGATCTCCAGCACATGGGCTTCACGCATGATTTTTTTCCTCCATTTATGCCTTACCCTTTAAGCATTTATAGCATAATTTTCTTTACACAAAAGAATTTTTCTATGAATTTTTTCTTAGTTATTCAGATTTGCGCAAAAATCTCTTATATGAGTACTCCTTCATCCACCCCGGCATCATGAGTACAACAAAAGTTCCAACCTGCGCCTTTATATATTCAAACGTATTTGTAATTCCCAGCTCGTGCTGCTGTTTTCTAAGCTTTTGAAAATCCTTGTAATAAGCCCATCCACTTCTTCGCTTTACTAATCCCATGCTTGTTCTCGCCCGGACAAGTATATCTTCCATGTTCCGGAACTGATATCCCTGTGACAACATCCTGCTCCATAGAGAGTAGTCCTCCAGAAATGGAAAATGTTTATAATTTCCCGCTTTTAAAATAGAATCTTTCCTATACATAACTGTCATGTGATTTAATGGATTACGCACTTTCACATACTCTAAAATTTCTTCCTGAGTCTTTGGCATATTCTTGACGCGGTCTATGGTTCCTTCATCATTAAATTCCCGGATAGCACCACCTACCACATCCACTTCAGGATGTGCTTCCATATATGCCCCCTCTTTCTCTAATCGATGCGGCATCGCAATATCATCTGTATCCATTCTTGCGATCAGATCATATTGGCATAATTCCACTCCTTTTGCCAGTGCACGACCAAGCTGAACATTCTGTTCCATAGCATGCACATGGAGATAATCACATTTTTTCTGATACTCCGCCACTACCTGATATAATTCCTGTGTCAGAGGTCCATCTTCGATCAGAAGGATTTCATCTGCAGTCCTCGTCTGAACTAATATACTTTCTAATGACGCTCTTAAATATTCTGGATTTTCTTTTTTATAAACAGACATCAATACAGATATCTTACTCTTTTCCTGCTTCATTCTATCCCCTCATATTTTGATTTCACGCAATATCACAAAACTATATTATTTTTCTTCATTTTTACTTTCTATAATACTTTCAAGAAAATCAGTGACTTCATAATCTCCCAATTCTTCTGGGAATGACATTTTCCAATCGTAGGTTAAACTTCCAAAAACCTTTGCAAAAATATTAATCTTCTTTGCAAGCAGTGTGATAATTCCCTGAAAACCTGGAACAAGCCATACTTTACGATCATAGTTTTCTGCGATTCGAACCACCATATCAGAAGTATTCACATATTTTCTGTTTTGTGGACAATAAATACCTCCAAGTTTGCTTTCCGTGATACGATATAAAAATTCAGACAGGTTATCAATGTAAAGCATGCTTCTTTCATTCGCAATTTTGGGAAAAATCGGAGTTAATTTTGCAAGTTTTTCCAATGATATATAATTACCTGTACAGTTTTTTCCATATATCATCGGTGGTCTGACAATGGACACCGTGAATTCTTCTGTTTTCAATTTCAGTAACTGTTCCTCAGCCTCAAGTTTACTTTTTCCATAAAATGTTATTGGTGAAGGCACTGTATCCTCTGTAATATTCCCCGTCACAACTCCGTAAATACTCATAGTACTGAAAAATATAAACTGTGGAACATGTTCTTTTTTTGCTTTTTCTGCAAGTTCTACCGTAAGTTTTGTATTCACATTATAATATAATGTTTCCATATCCGGCTGCTCTTTCTGATGTACAATTGCAGCCACATGGAGAATCGTATCATATTTTGAAAAATCCATTTTCTTCCATTCTGAATTTCTCACAGAAACAAATGTAACATGCCATCGGTCTTCCAACGGCATGTTTCCATTTTTTTTCTCTATATACTGTTTGAATGAAGTGCCAACATAACTGTTGGTTCCAGTTATCAAAATCTGTTTTCCCATTATTTTCCCTCAAATAACCCAGCATGTCTTTTTATCCGCAGCTACTAGCTATTTATGCATTTCTCCGGTTCCACCTTCCACAACACCTTTGTGTGACAAAACTGCTGTGATCGTTCCAAAAAAGCACTTCAGATCCATTATGAATCCAAATTTTTTCACATACTCACCATCCAGTTTTGCCTTTACATCTATCTCCAACTCATCACGTCCGTTGATCTGCGCCCATCCGGTCAGTCCCGGCATTACATCATTCGCACCATACTTATCCCGTTCCTCGATCAAATCATACTGATTCCACAAAGCTGGCCTTGGTCCGACAATACTCATCTTTCCCATAAGGATATTGATGATCTGCGGCAATTCATCCAGACTGCTTTTTCTTAAAAATTTCCCTACTCTTGTAATATACTGTTCCGGATCAGCCAGCATATGAGTTGGCATATCCTTTGGCGTATCAATTCTCATAGTTCTGAATTTGTAGATCATAAAGTGTGTCTTATGGATTCCAACCCTTTTCTGTTTAAAAAGGATTGGTCCTCTACTATCAATTTTAATCGCAATGCATAAAATCAAAAACAACCAGGATAACAGAATTAATGCCAGAGCAGATAATAAAATGTCAATTACCCTTTTCACTCCCATATAAATTTTCTGTGAAATTGTAAACTGTTTCATCTTTTTGATTCCTTTCATGTATCTGCAATTTATGCAAGCATCAGACAATAAATAGATATACCTGTGCCTATCAGCATTAAAAACGCTATAAGACTCTGATAATTCTCTAATTTCATGCTGCATCTCACTTTTTGGTTTATAAAAGTGAGACTCAGTGGAAAGATCAGCGGCAAATAATATCTTGGTGATACTCCGTTAATTACCATCGACCCTACCGGTGTAAAATCCAGGTATAATGCCGTCCAGACCAGACATGCTGTTCCAAATATTAATACTGCATTCCATATTTTCATCATCAATATTTTTCTTTTCATCTGTGCATCATATGTTTTTTCTGTCATTCCAAAATCGGTCACAAATGTAAACAACATCGTAAGCAGTACTACAAAATATCCTATTCCATCATAGATTCCACGGTATGCAAAATTTGCAAGCACTTTGGAACCAATAAAATAAGATGCAAACGTTGTTCCAAGTGATTTCAACAAAACTCCTGTATACGTCAACGGATATCCCAAAATCATAGATAACTGACTTGTCTGGCTCGTATCTCCTCCACGGTAATCTCCTACCTCTGCTCCGCTTGTAACATTACCTATTAACGGCAGTATAAAGGACGCAAACATTAATATTAATAAGACAAAGATTCCTGCTTTAAACAGATTCTTTTGTCTCCTGCTATAAAACTTGTCCTTCGGCATAAGCCAATATAATGCCAAAAATGGAATATAGACCGCCTTTGAAAAGCATCCCACAACCATAGCAAGAATAGATACCATCGTCCGTTTTGTTTGAATTTTTTCTTCACTCAGGTACTCTGTTACAAACAATGCTATGCCCAACATTAAAAGTGCTATCACAAATGCATCATATGTAAATGACGAAAAAAGAAATACCGTTGTCGGCAGCAACCCAACACACATCAATGTACGTTTTCCATACTTGCTGAAACGAATCGCACACGTAACGACAGCTGTACAAAACAGTAAATTAAAAAACTTTCCTAAAAATACTGTTGCTACATAAGACAATCCCAGTGTTCTTCCTAATCCAAGTCCTAATATCTGTGGAAGATAAGCCCTTTGTCCATATCTGAGAAATCTACCTTTTTGTGATGATAATACAACGGTATCATTTGCCTGATTAAGCCATTCTCCTATCCATTGTTCTTCCTCTAACGTGTCCCCTGTTGGTACGCGCATTTCTACATTTGACATCACAGCATCACTGTACTCCATATAATTCCATACCCAGGAGTCTGTATATGCTATATTATAATGAATCTGTTCATCCCATGAATCAAATGAATGATGTGCTGATAAGATAATCACCGTTCCTAATGCAACTGATACCATTGCGTACATCCATTCGGGTCTTTTTCCAAAAAAAGTACAATGAGAAACAAATAAGTAACTTAGCAACAATACTGAAAATACAAGCAGAAACTTTGCCCAGGAAAATACCGTGTGATTTACAAATATTATTGAATTTAACTTATCCGCATCTTTGTTTTCCACTGTCAATTTCAGGCTGTCAACTTTCTGATCTACCCATACTGCAGATTTTCCAAGCAAAAACGATGCAGTATCTTCCAGTTCCATCACTTCTTTTTGTCCATATCCATCATAGAATGTCACTTTCATTCTGGAACTGATATCCGTCTTGCTTTGATAAATCAAATAGATAGAACTCACATATCTTCCATCAAATAAAAAATCATACGTTGTCTCTCCATCTTTATTCTCTGCCTTTTGTACTTCGCTCACCTGAAAAGTCTGCTCATATTTTTCGTTTTTAAACGAATTCCACTGTAATAATACCTGTTCTACAAATAACGATAGGAAAAATATTACAATAATTGCAATAAAATCTCTAAGATATATTTTTTTATTTTTTAGAATTTGTTTTATCTGTTCCATTTTCCTTTTTCCTATCAAGCTGCAAAATAAATCCCATTCCTGCAAGTACAAGAATTAAGATGACTTCCCAAATTTTTTCCATATTAGATTCCCTGTTTTCTGGTTCTACCGATTCTGAATAGAGTATGTCGGAACCATACGCTGCACCCATTCCCGTATATCATCCGGTTCTTCTACCACATGCTCTTTGATTTCTTCTAACTGTTTTAAAAACTTCTCTTCATCCATCTGTATTGGTTTGCCAATATGAATTAATTTATTGGCTGTTTCCTGCATGCCTTCTTCTTTCATGAGCATCTCTTCATACAATTTTTCGCCTGGTCTTAATCCTGTAAATACGATCTGGATGTCCTCGTCAGGTTTATGTCCTGAAAGAAGTATCAGGTTTCTTGCAAGATCTACAATCTTAACCGGTTCTCCCATATCCAGAACAAAGATTTCTCCCCCTTTTGCATAGGCTCCTGCCTGTAACACAAGAGATACTGCTTCCGGTATTGTCATAAAATAACGGATAATATCTGGGTGCGTAACAGTAACCGGTCCCCCTGCTTCAATCTGCTTCTTAAATAAAGGAATCACACTTCCGTTGCTTCCAAGTACATTACCAAATCGAACCGCTACATATTCTGTCTTAGAACGATTATTGTATGTCTGAATAATCATCTCACAGATTCTCTTGGTAGCGCCCATAATATTCGTTGGGTTTACTGCCTTATCTGTAGAAATCATGACAAAACGTTTTACATTGTATTTATCTGCGGCCTGAACCACTTTCCATGTTCCTAAAACATTATTTTTTACTGCTTCATTCGGGCTGTCTTCCATCAACGGTACATGTTTATGCGCTGCCGCATGATATACGATCTCCGGACGATATTTATCAAAAATCAGATCCATGCGCTTTGTATTTCTTACGGAAGCAATCAATACAACCAGATCGAGTTCAGGATAATTTCTCTTTAATTCCTGCTGAATATCGTATGTAGTATTTTCATAAATATCAACGATCACTAACTGTTTTGGATTGTGTGATGCAATCTGGCGGCATAACTCGCTGCCAATCGAACCACCTCCACCTGTAACCATAACTACCTTATCAGAAACATATCCCATAATGGAATCAAGATCAACCGTGATCGGATCACGTCCCAAAAGATCATTTACATCAACATCTTTTAATTTGCTGATACTGACATCCCCATTTACCAACTGATACATACCAGGTAAACGTTTTAATTCACAGCCGGTCTGTTTACAAATATCTAAAATTGCCTTTGTCTCTTTTGCACTCGCTGTCGGAATTGCAATAATAATCTCATCTACAAGATACTCATTTGCAATTTCTATGATATCATTTCTATCTCCAAGGACTTTGACACCATGCATATATTTTCCAATTTTGCTTTTATCATCATCCACAAAACCTACAATATGCATATTCACAAAACGACTGCCGGAAATTTCTTTGATAATAGAATTTCCTGCTTCTCCGGCACCTACTACAAGCACTCTCTTAAGATTCTTCTCATCCACTTTTTTTCCAAAAAAAGTTCTGACTGCACGGTAGGAATAGCGGCTGATAAACATAAATGCCAATAATAGTGTTCCATAAATAAAATACCAGCTTCTAGGCAGCGGATACTCCTGATCTCTGTAATTCAGAAGAATCGTCACTGTATTGAGCAGCGTATCTACAATACATGCTGCTGCAAGATACAATAATTCGGTTACCCCTGCATATACCCAAAGGCTGCTATACAAACGAAATACATAAAATACAATAATCGCGATCACTAACGTTGCCGGCAATGAACTCCATACAACACCAATATAATACTTTGGTACAGCCGAAAGACTAAATTCAAATCTTACAATCAATGCCGTGATGCTTGTCAATATTACAATGCAAATATCCATCAGCACCATAAATATTCTCTTGATCCATAATGTTTTATCTAAGTTTTTCATAAGTCCGCCACTTTTCTCTATAAATTATTTTGCATATACTTCATAATGTTCTGTATTATAAATTTTACTAAATCCAATGCTATTAAAAAATTCAATATTGTCATACTCAGAATTAATAACCAGACAATTGCAGCCATAGGAATCTGTTTCCATCTGCAGCTGTTCCAGATTCTCCTGTGTAAAAGATAAACCTTCACCATAAATAACTGCAAATCTGGTATCATATTCACGAAGCTCGCCTGCCACCTGTTCCGGTGCAAGAACTCTTGGTTTTTCTACAAATTCCAACTGTTCAGCGATCTCCATGACTTCATTTGATATTTTATAACTATTCGTGATAAATTCCAAATGCTGCGACGTATAATTTAATCCCATCCCTGCCTGGAGCAGTAAAATATATATCACTATGACAATTATTTTTTCTTTCTTAGTGGGTATGTTTATCAGATAGTCTGTCATTACAACTCCAACAACAGCTACTATATTTAGTATTCCATAGACCATCCAATGATCTGTGTTCTGACCGCTCATATTTAGTATGCCATTTGCAATTCCCGGCGTCATCAGAAAAAGTATACCAAAAATCTCATATATTAACAAATTTCTTTGTCTTTTTTTATTTATAATCAAGAAATAAAATATTGCAACAAAAAGGAAAAAAACATTTGTTCCCATCCCATTGTAAGAAAAATATGCATTTTTAATGTCTTCCCACAACCCGGACATATTTATACCCCTTCCTTACAAACCAGACAAGAATCATCAGCAACATCATCAGGAACACATAAAACCAGCCTTTGTGATGTAACAATTGTGCCGCCGGATATAAAATAATAAATAATACTGCCTGCATCATAACCGGATGTTTTACACAATCGGATACTTTATTTTTTTCTCCTCCATACATGAAATTTAACATACGCATCACTTGTAAAAACGCATATGGAAGAATGCAGCATTCCAACATTACACTACCATTCCAACAGCTTCGAAATATGCCTGTCACCGGAGTTTCTACCGCTGTATATATTGGTACATAATAGATAATTTCTACAATTATTAAAAATACTGCCTGCATTTTTTCCTGCTTAAAAAAGAACTTTCCAATTTCCCAATAACAGCACATAAAAAATGGTAAAATGAATAATGGAAGTATTACCTTTATCAGCAATGCCGGATGTAATCCGGAAACCCATGCAGTGACCGCATATAGCATCTCATAAGGTGAAAATATCTTTTCCATCTGCGTGGCAGGATACTGTTCGCCAGTATATGGCTGATATATATATGCAGAATTGGTATCAATTGATGTCATTACTGTTTGTACTGTCTGCTCCATCTGTGGTTTTACGCAAACTACAGAAAACAATATTGCTATTGCGGTTACTGCCATTGCAATTTTTACAGCTTTATGCCCACTTCCCGATTTTCTTTTATGTTTGAAACATCCAAGTATTGCTTTTTTATTTGCTAAAATGGATACCACACATATCGTAATCGTCGCAAGCATCCAAACCATACTAAGTTTTTCTAATGTACAGCCACGATATAAAAAAAGTACCGCAACACCCCAAAATATTCCAAGCATAGTAACAAATCCATTTGCATATGTGCTTGATATATTTCTCTTTTTTACACCTGCTGCTGCATCTATCAATGCACCTGCTAACAATGGTACTAAAAAAAACAAATAAATTACCAGCAATATTCCTGCTGCATTTTTCATTCATTTTCTCCTAACACTTTATCGACTTTGCGTTCTAATAAAGTTTTATATACTTTCGTTCCCTTAATATACTCCAGTTCGTTTTCTACTTTGTTCATATGACATTTTAACTCACTAAGTGCACTGAGTATCGGATTATCCTGCAACCCTGCTTCCCTGATTCTAAATGCAATTTTTACCTCTCTTACATTATTTTCCCATTGATTTTCAAATATGATCTGTGGATCTTCCGATGCAAATATAAAATCATGATCTTTTGTTATGATGGCATTGTGCCGATAATGTTCAATTTCATATTCATTGTTATCTTTTGTCACAATTTGCACCTTGAGATTTTGCAAAACACATGAAACATTTAATGGATCCAATCGTATTTCTGATACATACTGTGTGAATTCAATCGGAATATTCAATTTTACATTCTGTCCTATAATATGATTTGTAATTGCCTTGTCTTCAAGATAGTTTGTTCCATCATTTAAGAACACCTGTAAGAATAAGTTTTCCTCCGGAAGCAGTTTTTTCACATCGTATACTTCTTTTTTGTAAGCAATAAGGCTTGCGTTATAGCCATTTTTCCCACCATATACATATTGATTAAATGCTTCATTCATATTTTCAAATATAACAATTTCTTCTTCCGTAATATCAAAGCAATCATAAATTTCATTGATTGTCATGATATCTTTCATAGCACTGCCATTTCTGGTATAAAAAGCAGACACCGCACGGTATATTACAAATTTCACTGGAATTGGAAATGAAAATACCCATTCATAATCAATAATTTTATATTTGCTGTCAGTCTGATCTTTTATGATATTATCAAAGCTCATATCGATATTCATTTCTTTTCCACATTCCATCTCATCTGGGAAAGAAACTTCGCCAAACACCTGTACAAATTGTGCATCCGGCATAAATGTTCTTCTTTCTATATTAACATTGCTTCTTATGATTCCATCATACATTCGAAGCAAAGAAAGAAATCTTACTTCGTCTTTATCCTCAAGAGCCTCCAACATTGTATTGCAAAGACTCTCCCCGGTTAAAAATTCAAAAGCGATCTCGTTTTCTGAAATCAGTTTGGATGGACACAGGATACCTTCATCCTTATTTTTTTCATAATAATCAGACATCTTCCTGATATGTGCTACTCCGTCTTTTGCCAATGCTCTTTTTACAACCAGTCTCTGTTCCCCATCCTTCATTATGTAGGTTTCTATCTGAAACTGTTTTCTTCTCTCTTTTGTAATTTTTGAGTAAATTTTCTTCAAGATATCACCTCACACTATTTTGTAACTTCTATAAAGAACGAATTTGCAAAAAATTCAAATTTTTTTTCTTTTAAAAGATTTGCATAGACTCTGTTTTCGTTAAAAAGCATCATTCTTGTATTATCGAAAGTATCTAAACCTATATTAAGATCATCTTCTCGTGGAAGGTACTCATCAGAAAAAATCTGTACAGGGAATTTATAATCCGGAAACGGATAATAAAATTCTGCTTTCCCATATCCAGCATCTGTAATTATTTTCTTTAATGCCTCTTTACTAAAAGTTCTCACTTTACTATCTGTATCAATATAACCTTCCAAACCATCAAAAAATTTTCCAGTATGGTCTTCTCTGGAGCCTGCCCAATATTTCAATCCAAATTTATTTTCAATAGCAATCAGCAGTTTTCCATCTTCTTTCAAATATCCACTGATTTTTTTTAAAAAGGCTTCAAATGGATGTTCATCATCCGTGTAATAACCGGCATATTCCAATACTCCGATCAATGTAATATAATCATACTTTTCTTTCAAAACAACATCATTGAAATTTCCAACCATAATTGTAAGATTATCGTATTCTTTATTACGATTTGCATTAATCAATGATCTGCGTTTAGAAAGATCTACACTTGTCACATGCTTTGCATTTCTGCAAAGTACTCCACTGATAGCTCCACATCCTGCCCCAATTTCAAGTACAGATGCATCTTTTTTTAAAGGATACCACTCCAGTATATTTTGTCTGACAGGTGAAAAATGATATAACACTGGCCACCGGTCATCTTCTGCAAGTATCTTCTCTACGTCTGGTTCTTCCATAATAAGCTGTAACAGATCATTCTCGATGTCCCCGTCACTATATTGATCCTGTCCATTATAAAATGTATAATCTAACGTTACTTTTCCAATCTGCTCTGTCATAGAACCTCTTTTCTATAGTTATCTACAACTATTATTTTTTACCCAAGAATCTCCTTGATATCCTTTATAAAATCAAATACATGCTCATTTTTTACATATAATGGATTCGCTGTCACATGTTCTACCTGCGGTCTGTAAGCTTTACAGATTTCAGTCAGATGTGTTGCAATGTTCATTGGACTGATATTATCCAGTGATACCATGTTATCATTGAAATCCTTAAGATCTTTATTCGCATAAGTATTCGTGATCGTCTTTACATCAAATACCGACATCTCAAGTGGCGGATAACTTGGATGTGGTGAACACATCAGTGAAATTCCTGCGTAAGTTTCCTGCAAAGTCCGCGCATATTCTTCAATTGTAAGCTTTCCAACGGAGACAAGCTCTTTGCCGTTTCCAAGCGGAATTGAACGGTGCATCTCCCCTGCCGAAAGAATCTCCCATTCCTCAATATCCGGCTGCATCATCACCCATTTTTTCAGAGCCGCTACTACAAGGTTAAATGCATTACGCTCCGTACCTGGACGTCCATAAACAAGAATCTGTTTTTTCTTATCAACCTGTGCAGGCATTTGCTCTAACGCTTTTCTTAATCCATCATTTAAGACAGGGTCAAATGCAAAGCTATGCGTAAAATGGTAATGATTTTCATCGAAGAATTCTTTCAACAACATACTGTTAAAAATTGCAATTGTTGGATAATCACTTTTGTAGGTAGAATCTGCAAGCAGGTACTTCGTAGACCAGGAGTAAAATCCTGGCTCATAATCCTGAATAAAATAGAGAAAAATATTTGGTTTGATTCCAAATGTATTTTCAAATCCAACATAAGCATCCTGACAACAATACGCTGTCCACCAGCCAGTAAATAAGAAATAGTCATTCTCTGACACTGGAATACTGCGGTTAAAACGATTGCTGTATGGAATAATCTGTTTTGCAACGAGAGAATCATCTTCTGCTTTTACAAATGTATACTCATCGGAATATTTTTTAATGGCTGCTTTGTCTGGCTCTGCGTCTACTAAAATAATACGTGCATCATAGCCTAATGCTTTCACTAAAGTATCGAAAAACTTCAGTGCAGTTGAGATTCCACCAAAGACATGCTCTGCATTGATAGACGGAACCAGAAGGTTCATTCTGCGGTTCGGATATTCTATCTTACGGAAAGTGTATGGTGTAATTTCATATACATTCGTATCCAATTGTGGAAGTCCGGTTTCTCTTTTTCTCTTCAGAAGCATTTTTTCCTCCTGCTCTTTGACAGTCTTCTGCACCGCGGCACAAATTTTGGGCTGACAACAATAATAATCAAGATTTCTATTATAATATGGATCTCCGTTTTTCCGGTAGGTCTTATACATCTGATCCGACAAATCAAAGTCAATCTGTGGGATTTTACTTGCATCCCTGCTCTTAGATTCATAATGATACAGACGAACATTTGGATCGTAGATATTCACGAGTCCATGCTGGTTTGCACGAAGTGCAAGTTCAATATCGCTTCCACATACAATGAATTTCTCATCAAATCCACCGATTTTCTCAATTGTCGCCTTCGAAACTGCAAGACAGGCTCCCGTTACCGCCGAAACATTTCTTGTTACCATCGGTGACACAAATGGCGATCCATAGTGCTGCGGTTTCATTCCCTTGAATACATGATCAGCCCAGCCACCCATTCCAATAACTACTCCTGCATGCTGGATCGTATTATCTTCATATAAAAGCAATCCACCGACAACACCAACATCTTTTCGTATAGCTTTCTCTACCAGTCTTGTAAGCCATTCCGGTTCAATAACTTCTACATCATTATTCAAACATACATAGACATCTCCGGTTGCGAACTTCATTCCATAATTATTAAGCCTTGACCAGTTAAACTCAAACGCCGCATCTTTCACGATGACATTGTCATGTTCTTCTTTCACCTTCTTCAGATAAGTAAAAGTCTCTTCCCTCTCAGAATTGTTATTTAAAATAATAATCTCAAAATTTTTATAAGTTGTCTTCGCAAAAATACTGTCAATTGCAGCCTTTAACAAATCTGCATGATCTTTAATCGGAATAATAATGGAAACCTTCGGTTCCTCATTCATGTGATATCTCACATCATAGACAAACAAATTCTCTGTCTCATTTGCAGTCGCTGCTCCTTTACCATAAACACGATCTAAATGTTCCTGAATCGCATTAAGTCCTGCTGTCTGTGCATATGGCTTTGACTCCGGGTTGGCTGCTGTGGAGCTCGGAAGATCTCTCCAATGATAAAGTATCTCAGGGACATGTCCAATCTTGTCCGTCATCTCTGTCATTCGAAGTAACAGATCATAATCCTGACTTCCGTTAAATTCACTGCGAAAGCCACCAACTTCATCGAATAGAGATTTTTTGAACCCTACCAGATGTCCAAGATACATCTGGCTTAAGAATAAATCCGGAGACCAGTCCGGTTTACATAATGGATCTCTCGTTTTTCCCTTCGCATCAATAATATCCATATCGCTGTATATGATCTCAGAACCTTCTTTTTTTATCTTCTGGTAAAATTCATGTAGTGCAGACGGTGCAAGTTCATCATCATTGTCCATAAGAAGGATATACTCTCCGGATGCAAGCGCTGCTGCTGCATTGGTTGCTCCTGAAATTCCCTGATTTTTCTCTAATAATTTAATTTTAATCCGGCTATTTTTCATTGCAGATAAGTGCTCTCTTACCTCCTGCTTTGTAGAGCAGTCATCTGCAATGCAAATCTCCCAGTTTTTGTAATTCTGCTTTTCTATAGATTCAATCGCTTTATCAAGCCACTTAATTTCTACATTATATACAGGCATTACAATGGAAAAAAGAATCTCACCACTATAATTTTTTAATTTTTCTTTCTTCACTCTGCCATATCCAGGTTCATAATTTACACTGGCGGATAAACGCTGTTTAAAAATCTCCGGTCCCTGATTTTTTAAAACTTTTAATCCTTTTTTTATTTTCTGAGGATTTCTTACTCCCTCTTTTATAATTGCTGCAAGCTTCTGTGTTCTTCCCATAATGCTCCTTTTTATATACAGCGATTCCTGTCATCGCTGATTTTACTCGCTGTTCACCTTCCTATAGCCTACTCTTCATTACAACTTACTATGGAGTTCAAATCGAAATACCCAACAGTTACTTTCTTAGATAATACCTGTATGCAACACACATCATATAATCTATGATGAACTTCTAATTCGTCACCATTATATCCTGTACATCCTAACTGTAGCAGATACTGTCCTTTTTGAAATGGCAATTTTTGTCTGAATGATACTGTAAGTATGGTCCCTGCCTCTATCAGCCCAGGCTCTAACCCTTCAATAAGTGAATTGGTTCCGGTAAGATCTGTTCCCTTTAAATCCCGGATTGTAAATGCAAAAATTGGATTTAACACATCCTCATGAAACTGTACCTTTAATTTCAAAACACACTCTTCAAATTTAGAAACAGTATTCGTAATCTTTCCTGTTGCATCGAAAATTCCAAAGTCAATAATCTCTGCCTTTTTATCTCCATATTCCTGCTTATCCGGATTTAAAATCATGGATTCTTTCCATGCAACTCCTTCTATTGCTGCATGACCGTTTTCTTTTTTCGGAATATCTTCCATCTTTGATTCTGCCATTACCCTTTTATAAAGATCGATCATATCCTTTGGTTTACCCTCTGCAAGCTTTACGCCTTTATTCAAAAGGACAACTCTGTCACAGTATTTTCCAATGCTCCCCAGATCATGGCTAACAAAAAGAATGGTCTTTCCCATTTTCTTAAATTCTTCAAATTTGTGATAACATTTCGTCTGAAAAAATACATCTCCAACCGAAAGTGCTTCATCGACAATAAGGATTTCCGGCTCAATATTGATTGCAACTGCAAATGCAAGACGTACAAACATACCGCTGGAATATGTTTTGACCGGCTGATTTACAAAATCACCAATATCCGCAAAATCTAAAATATCCTGCAGCTTTTCATCTATCTCTTCTTTGGTAAAACCAATCATGGTTCCATTCAGATAAATATTTTCAATTCCGGTATATTCCATATTAAATCCGGCGCCAAGTTCCAGCAACGCAGAAATACGCCCATTTACTTTGACTTCCCCATCGGTTGGATTCAAAACTCCAGTGATGATCTTTAAAATTGTAGATTTTCCTGAACCATTTGTTCCAATAATGCCAACTGTCTCTCCCTGGCCAACCTGAAAAGATACGTCATTCAATGCGTAATGCTCTTTTCCAAGTGGTTTTTTTGAAAATCCTAATGCATCTTTCAAGCGATCCCGGTTTCTGTCATATAATTTATATATTTTTTTTACATGTTCTACTGAAATTGCGATGTTATCCATGCAGTTACCTTTCTATAACACATCTGCAAAATGTGGCTTTAATTTTTTGAATATTTTTGTCCCGATTATGAATAATACAATTGTAAGAATCCAATAATAAATTGTCATGCCTGGTTGTTCCCAAAATCCAGCCTTATTGATCAAAGAATCCCTATATCCTGCCACAATATAATACATTGGATTTAACTTTAAAATTGTAATCAGAATCGGATTCAATTCCATCCCATCAATATTCCACATAATTGGTGTCATCCAGACACCTATCTGCAAAATAATGTTAATGATCTGTCCAAGATCTTTGAAAAATACTACTATTGCAGATGTTGCATATATCAGTCCTAATAAAAGGATCATCATCGCAAAGGTATAATATAACATTTGCAATGTATACAAATCCGGATAATACCCATAACACGCATATAAAATAATTGTAAATGCAATAAAAAACAAATGCACAAACAAAGCCGATATCAATTTAATAATTGGTAAGATATCAATCTGGAATACTACCTTTTTTACCAGATAGCTATACTCCATCAGCGCATTTGTTCCGCCGCTCAGTACCTCCTGAAAGAAAAACCATGGTACAAGTCCTGCTATCAGCCACAAAACAAAAGGTGCTGTAATTCCCGATCTGAGATTAATGCCACTTGCATGCATTCCCTTTTCAAATACAAACCAATATACCAATACTGTTACAATCGGCTGGACAAAAGCCCAGATAATTCCCAGATAGGATCCTGCAAATCTGGTTTTAAAATCATTCTTTGACAAGTCCCATATTAATTTTCGATTACTTATTATTTCTTTCAGCATATTGGCTTGTTTTATTTCCGTTGGCATGCTTTTCCTCTAACTTTCATTCTCTTAAGCTATAACTTATTTACGGTTTTTGACGTATTCTGAGATTCCACTCCATACTTTATCCTTATCAGATAACGTAAGATCTGCCTCAGTCATTCCTTCCGGCATCGGCCATTCCACACCGATCTCCGGGTCTTTCCACAACAGTCCGCCCTCATCATTTGGATGATAAAAATCTGTTACCTTATAACAGAATTCTGCATAATCGGACAATACGATAAATCCATGGGCAAATCCCTTTGGAATAAAGAACTGTTTCTTATTCTCTGCAGATAAAGTTACACCAAACCATTTGCCAAATGTCTCTGAACCCTCGCGCAGATCGACTGCAACGTCATACACCTCTCCGTTTACCACACGCACCAGCTTGTCCTGTGGATAATTAATCTGAAAATGTAATCCTCTTAATACGCCTTTTTTGGATGCAGACTGATTATCCTGTACAAATTCACAGTCAATTCCTGCCTCTTTGAAATCATTGTAATTATAAGTCTCCATGAAATATCCACGGGCATCCCCAAATACGGTCGGCTCGATCACTTTTAATCCTGCAATTCCATTGCAATTGTCTGTTACTTTTATTTTTCCCATTTTTTATACTTCCTTTTCGAATCTTTTTTATCCATAGATGAAAATAAAGACTTTATAATCCCTCTGCAATTTCCATCAGATATTTTCCATAATCTGTCTTCAATAATGGCTGTGCAAGTTTCACAAGCTGCTCTTTGTCAATGAACCCCCGCTTGTAAGCAATTTCCTCGATACAGGAGATATATAATCCCTGACGTTTCTGGAATGCTGACACGAAATCTGCCGCTGCAAGAAGCATGTCATGATTTCCGGTATCTAACCAGGCAAATCCTCTTCCCAATGTTTCAACATTTAAAGTTCCACGGTTCAGATATTCATTATTTACGCTTGTGATCTCTATCTCACCCCTTGCGGATGGTTTTACATTCTTTGCAATCTCAACTACATCATTGTCATAGAAATAGAGTCCCGGTACTGCATAGTTTGACTTCGGATTTTCCGGTTTTTCCTCGATGGACAATGCTTTTCCATTCTCATCAAATTCTACAACCCCATATTCTCTCGGGTCTCTTACATAATAGCCAAAAATGGTTGCGCCGGCTTCATTTTCTGTACGCTCAGCTGCGCTCCGAAGAACTTTTGAGAAACTCTGTCCGTAAAAAATATTGTCTCCTAATACCAATGCCACTGCATCTTTTCCAATAAATTTTTCGCCGATAATAAATGCATCAGCAAGTCCCCTTGGCTGTTCCTGTACCGCATACTCAAATCTCATCCCAAGCTGTGATCCATCCCCTAATAACTCCTCAAACACCGGCAGATCCCTTGGTGTAGAAATAATCAGTACTTCTCTGATTCCAGCAAGCATTAAAGTTGATAAAGGATAGTAAATCATTGGTTTATCATAAACCGGCATGATCTGCTTTGAAATTGCTTTTGTCAATGGGTATAAACGTGTTCCGGATCCTCCGGCTAAAATAATTCCTTTCATTTTTCATCCTCCTAAAAAATTCATTTTATCACTTTTTGGTAAAACGCAAACAAGCAGTATCATCCGACCTACGGACGGTACTGCTATTTGTGCTATTATTATTTTCCCTGATACATATCTTCATAATATTTCTGATAATCACCACTGGTAACATTGTTCATCCAGTCTTCATGTTCTAAATACCAGGCGATGGTCTTCTTAATTCCATCCTTGAACATCGTCTCCGGTTCCCAGCCTATCTCAGCTTTTATCTTGTCAGGTGCGATTGCATATCTGCGATCGTGTCCCTTGCGATCCTCTACATATGTGATCAAATCTTTGCTTACATTTGCTTTTCTTGGATCAGTATCAGGAAGAATTTCCTGTAGAGTCTCAATGATAATATTGATAATCTCAATATTACGCTTTTCATTATGTCCGCCAATATTGTAAGACTCACCAAGCTTTCCATGTTCCTGAACCATGTCAATTCCCTTTGCATGATCATCTACATATAACCAGTCACGAATATTCAATCCATCTCCGTACACCGGTAATTTCTTTCCGTGCAAAGCATTGTTAATAATTAATGGAATCAACTTCTCCGGGAACTGATATGGTCCATAATTATTAGATGTATTCGTCACATTAGCCGGAAAATGATACGTATCAATATAAGCCTTCACTAACATATCAGAAGACGCTTTACTAGCGGAATATGGACTGTGTGGCTGATATGGAGTTGTCTCATAAAAATAGCTTTTTCCATCATCAGGAAGTGAACCATATACTTCATCTGTCGATACATGAAGGAACTTTTTACCAGTTTTAAAACTGCCATCCGGCAGCTCCCATGCTTTTTTTGCACAATTAAGCATAACTGCTGTTCCAAGAACATTTGTCTTGACAAAAACTTCCGGATTTTTAATACTTCTGTCAACATGACTTTCTGCCGCGAAATGCACAACACGGTCAATATCATTTTCTTCAAAGATCTTCATGATAGCATCCTTGTCCGTGATGTCTGCTTTAATGAAAGTGTAATTATCTCTATTTTCAATATCTTTTAAATTCTCCAGATTACCTGCATATGTCAATGCATCTACATTGATAATTCTGATTTCATTATCATATTTGCGAAACATATAATGAATGTAGTTCGATCCAATAAATCCAGCTCCTCCAGTTACCAAATAAGTTCTCATTCCGAGATCCTCCTATCATCACAATTATTTGTCATTTTACCATATTTTATATACTAAGACAAGTTTTACACATCTTAGGATTTTATTAACTATTTCAGCTCTGCCATATAAACATCCAATGCGTCTTTCCAGTCAGCCATCTGATAACCATCCGCTAATCTCATCATATAATTATCCAGAATGGAATATGCCGGTCGGTCAGCCGCTGCCGGATTCATCTGTTTATACTGTTTACTTGTTACATGATTTACCTTTGTGCTTTTTCCTGCTCTTTTGAAAATTTCCTCTGTAAAGTCTGCCCAGTTTGTATCTCCCTCGCAGGTAGCATGATACAGGCCATAATTTTCCGTTCCCTCAAAATGATGGATTGCCTTTGCAAGCTCTACTGCACTTGTTGGCGATCCAAGCTGATCGCAGACAACACTCACTTCATCATGAGTCTCCGAAAGGTTCAGCATAGTTTTTACAAAGTTTTTTCCATCTCCATATAACCAGGCTGTACGAAAAATAAAGAAATGGTTTGAAAACTGTTGAACAAACTTCTCCCCCTCGAGTTTTGTTTTACCATAAGCACTCACCGGATTCGGTGCATCAAATTCAGTATATGGTTTTGTACCATTTCCCTCAAAAACATAATCAGTTGAAACATGAATCATCTTTGCACCAACTGCCTCTGCTGCAATGCTTAAGTTTCTTGGACCCAAAGCATTGATACGATAGGCTGCATCCCACTGCTTCTCACATGCATCAACATTTGTATGGGCCGCACAATTAATGATCACTTCCGGCTGTTCTGCACGTACAAGTGATAATACCTGCTCAATTTTTGTAATGTCAAGTGCTGTCACACCTTCCCCTTCCACTACATCTGTATTAATAAATGTCACATCACTTCCTGCGTATTCCTTATTGATCGCACGACCAAGCTGTCCATTACATCCTGTTACCAAAATCTTTTTACTCATTCTCTTCATTCCCTCTTTCTTTTTATAAAATTTTCCATCTTTTATCACACTTCAGTTTTCTTCTTCCTGTCCTTTACGACACAGGATGTTATTATTAAAAATACTATAAATACTACTCCAAACGAAAGGGTACAACTCAGTGCCGCTCCCAGCATTCCAAGACTCTTTACGAAACCCGATCCCAGAAATACTGCAAATATAAGTCCGGCTCCATATCCCAGCAATAAAAAAATCTGTTTTCCCGTAACTGTTACCACATAATAGAGACAATATACATAGGCATTCAGTCCTCCACATATCATAATGATCACCAATTCCATTCGATATGCCCTCAGATCAACTCCATACACAAGAGATAATATTGGTATTCCCAAAAGATAAGCACCCACACATGCTGCAATCGTAAGTGCACCAATTAAAATCATCATTTTTTTCACAATGTCCGTAAACTCTTTTATATTTTCCCCCTCCCAATCTCTGGCAAGATCTGTAAGAAGTGGCCGGAATACAAAAAGGCTTAATAAATTGATCACAAATGCAGGCATAAATAAAATATTATAGCTGTTCTGAACCGTCTCATCGTAATATGTGTTAATCGCATATTTGGGTGCATTGTTCAGATAATTCATAATAAAAGATGACACAAACAATGGCCAGCATGCATTATAAATACCTAAAATCCCTCTCCATTCCAGATGCACCGGCGTTGGTTCAAAGTATTTTTTCATATGTAAATCATAAAACAGCATAATAACCAGTGACGTTAATGTAAGTGTCATAGCCGCATATAACAGGTTGTCTGTTAACCATAATATAATTGTGAATGTAATCGTTGAAATTCCGCTCCGCATTAACATCTCTTTTCCGGAAATGTCAATTCGTTCTCTCTGTTGGAATAATCCACTATATACATCTGCCACAGCCTCTACCATTCGATACCCCAGAATCCAAAACACGGTAAGTGCTTCGACTCCAGTATAACCATTCACAACAATATAGCCTATCATGCAGATCAGCATAATAATACAATTTAACATTCTGCTGGTAAAATATTGATCAAATGTAAATTTATTTTTTATATCCGTCGACTGAACTGGTCTGATTTCAAATCCACCGACAGAAAACAAAAGCTGCGCTGTAGAATACGCCAATGCAAAAAATCCACCCCTGCTCTCTCCGCTAATCCGGTTAACGATAATCAACAGAAGCATAGAGGAAAGTGAATTGCAAAGACTTCCAGCCATATTCCACATAAATTTCTTCTTTGCTGTTGTTTCCTTCATTTATTTCTGTTCCCTTTTTTCTTTCTCATCAATTGCAATCTTCTGTACTAATTCTTTTACTTTATTGTCCAGTTTAGAAATGTCCATAGTGAGTTGAAAACATTTGACAAGTAATATAAATATAATCAAAAGAAATATGAAATTAGTTGTGGAATATACGCCTACCAACTCTGACATCCAATCTGCAATCTGTGGAAAAATACTAAACAAAACGAGCATTATCGCAAACAATGTCCAAAAAATAGAATACTCTATCTGTAATTTTTCCTGTTTTACTTTTTTGCACATATAAAGCAATGTAAAAACAGATACGATAATCAATGTAATTCGAAATGCTATCGACATTCTTTTCTCCTTTATCCTGTCTATTTTGTAAAATCCACTTTCTTTTTATTGCGAAAGTTCTGTATTAATAATATAGAGATCAACATTCTGGCCATATATTTTGCAGCATTGACGGCATTAAGATAACTTTGTCCGGCAATTCTTTCATCCATCTTTGCCTGTATTTCTGCCACTTTTGCTCCCATTTTAATCAAATACGATACGGTATCCGGTTCCGGTCCAAAATTTATGTTGTTTGCCAATACTTCTATTAATTTTTTATTATACATACGCATTCCAGATGTCGGATCCATGATTTTTGCACCTGAAGTAAGTCTGATCGCAGTGGTGATCAATCTGCTTCCAATCATCCTTGCTGTAGCCGGTTTCTTTTCTTCAACAAATCTGGATGCGATCACAATATCATTTCCTTCTTCTATTTTCCGGATCATTGCTGCAATATATTCCGGTCTGTGCTGTCCATCTGCATCAAACTGTACTGCGCAATCATATCCCTTTTGATATGCATATTTCATACCAGTCTGAAATCCACCTGCAAGTCCTAAATTTACCGGAAGATCTATAATATTGTAATGATTTGAATGGCATATCTCAGATGTTTTATCCATTGATCCATCATTAATCACCACATAATCATACTCTGGATAATTTTCTGTCAAATGCTTCACCACACGTTCTATATTGTCTTGTTCGTTGTATGCCGGAATGATGATCAATACTTTCATTCTTTCTCCCCATTCATGTCTTTTGCAATCTGCATAACCTTTTCAGCAGTGGCATCCCACGTGAAATATTTTACTAATCTATCATAACTTTTACATTCTGCCTGTGTTCGGTATGCATCATCTTCTATTACTTTTTCCAAATTTTTCTGAATTGATTCAACTGTATTATCTCTCATGATAATTCCATACTGTTCATCTATGAGCAACTCTTTCGCTCCACCTCGATAAGTTGTTATCACAAAACACTTACATGCCACAGCCTCCAATACGGAAGTTGGAAAGCCTTCCGAATCTGATGGCAGGCAAAATATATCTGACGCATCCAAAATTTTAACAATATGTTCAAAGTCAATTTGTCCCGTCAATATGGTATATTGATCTGACATTTCTAACAATTCCTGATATAACGGGCCATCCCCTGCAATCATTAAATAAACCGGTATCTGTCCGTTTTTTATCCTGCTTATATTTATCTTCTTTACTGCTGATACAAGCTGTTTAATCCCTTTTTCCGGAATTAATCTGCCAGTAAAAGAAATCACTTTTGCTCCACTCGGAATTCCATATTCCTTCCGATAATCAATGTCGGACTCTTTTAGAATTCTCTGAAATTCTTCGATTTCTACTGCATTATATAGTGTTCCCTTTGATTTTATATGGAAATGCCCGCTCCACTCACAACAGGCTTCTGAAACACCATAATAATCATTACAATATTTTTTCAACAAAAATGTAAGGAAATGTTCATACCATCCCCCCACTGTGTCAAACAACTTATTATTTACACTCAGGTGAGATGTTCCATGCTCTATTACAATGGATGGAATTCCCTTACTTTTTGCAAATTTTGCTCCGTATAATGAATGCAAATAGAATCTCGTATTAATAATCACAAGATCATACTGATTCATCCTGATCAACTTTTCTACTTTTTTAAACTCTTTATTTTTTTTGAACACCGGATATCTTCCGCCTAATAAATCGTAACATGGCAGACGATAAATCTGGATTCCTTCTTGTATTTCATCTCCTGATAAATCACCCGTATTTGATGTTACTATAGTAACTTCGTTTCCTGCAGCGATCAATTTTCTGCTCAAATACAAAGTATAACGTTCTACACCACCAACATGCGGATAATACTGTGCAGAAAAAATGCAATAATGTTTTGACATTTTTTTCACCTGTTCAATTGCTCTAATGTATTTTTTCATTATGAATAATAAACTTTTTTAATATATAACATTAAAATTCTTGATGTCAATCCAAATCCTAATATACGATATACCCTATGAACCAGATGAACTGCCGGGTTTATATCATAAGTTAACAGATATGCATATTTTTTCATTATCTCACGATCATTTTTAATTTGCTCATTCTGTTCTATCAAATATGCCTGTCCCATCCAGACTGCAAACGGATACGCTAAATACGCATAAAAAACTTTCCGATATTCTTGATCCAAATATTTTTCTGCATATTGGGTATATTCTATTATAATATTTTTCAGATCATTCACCATATAATATTTCATCTTCTGACTTGTCTGAGCTGTTTCATGGCCTTTGCGGTACACATAAAATGGTTTATCATACCATTCAAACCGTTCTGCGTAAATCAGCATTCTGGCAATCCAGTCTGTATCTTCATTGCGGATTCCCTTTTTAAAATACAGATCATGTTCCCGTATCAAAGAGGTTTTTACAAGTTTTGTCCAAACAGTAACGCTAAGCATTCCAGCTTTTATCAGATTTTCCACTGCCTCTTTTCTTTTCTTTCCCGATACAAGTGTGCGATCAAAAGAAGACGGATTTACAGTTCTATTTTTATCCTGCCAATACACCATGTTTGCGTGCATCACAACATCCGGTTCTGTCTCACTTATCACTTTTATGATATCACACAACGCATCTGGATCACTCCAATAATCATCATTGTCCATAAATGTGATGTAATCACCACTGGCTTTCTCCAATCCGACGTTTCTTGCATCTGATGTTCCACCGTTCTGTTTGTGAATCGTAACAATTCTATCATCTTTTTGGGCATATTCATCACATAGCATCGGACTATCATCCGTAGATCCATCATCTACTAACAAAATTTCGAAATTGTGATACGTCTGCGCCAATATGCTTTCCACACATTGTTTCAAATATAAAGTTGAGTTGTATACCGGTATAATAATGCTTATTTTCATATCTTACTTAATATCTTTTTCTTTTAATTTTTGAAAAAATATCCCTTACTCTCCCAATCCATCCTCAATCGCTTCCACGATCGCGTTTAAAGCCTCTTCCTCGTCTTCGCCCTCGCATATGAGTTCAATCTCATCTCCGGACTTGATACATGCGCCTAACACGCTTAAGACACTTTTTGCGTTTGCGATATTATCGCGGTAGCGGAACGTGATATGTGATTTAAACTGCATTGCATCCTTACATAAAATTCCCGCAGGTCTTAAATGCAGTCCTGTTGGATTTTTTATTACTACTTTCTGACTAACCATGCTGTATTACCCTCCAAATTCCAGTCCCCTGATTTTTTATCCGTATGCCGGTCTGAATCACCATGTTATAATCAGACCAGCATTTTGGTATTCTATAACATAATTTTTGTGATCAATTCCGCCAGTTTCCTTGCTTCTTCATCGATCACTTTCTGATCTTTCCCCTCGATCATGACACGCACCAGCGGCTCTGTTCCGGACGGGCGGATGAGAACCCTTCCCTCGCCCTTGAATTTTTTCTCAACATCTGCCACGGCATCTGCAATTTCCTGATATTCCATGAATTTTTCTTTTTTATGGTTTGGAACTTTTGCATTGACAAGAGCCTGTGGGAGCACTTCCATAATCTCAGCAAGTTCTGACAACGGTTTTCCGGTATTGACCATAACCTCTAACAAATGCAGGGCGCTTAATAATCCGTCACCGGTTGTATTATCGTCTAAGAAGATAACATGGCCGGACTGCTCTCCTCCGATGTTATAGCCATTTTTTCTCATATTCTCAAGAACATAACGGTCGCCGACTTTGGTCTTTTCCACATGGATGCCCTCTTTCTGCCCCATAAGGGTAAATCCGAGGTTCGTCATGACTGTGACTACGATCGTATCTTTCTTCAAAGTTCCTTTGGACTTCATGTAGTTGCCACAGATTGCCATGATCTGATCGCCGTCCACAACATTTCCATGCTCATCCACTGCAAGCATACGGTCTGCATCACCGTCAAACGCGAGACCAACTGCTGCCTTTTCATATACAACACGCGCTTTCAGCTCATCCATATGAGTGGAGCCACAGTTGGAATTGATGTTGGTTCCATCTGGATCGGTATGGATTGCGATAAGTTCTGCTCCAAGATCTGTCAGTGCTTTGACAGATGTATAATGGGATGCGCCTTCTGCGCAGTCTACAACAATTTTCATACCTTTAAGATCCACCGGAACACATTTTTCCATGAATTTCACGTATTCATCTCTCAGGTCAAAGCGGTAATCAATCTTTCCTACGCCAGAACCGATCGGAAGTACCACGTCTTTCATGTTATTTTTGATCAGAGCCTCAATCTCATCTTCCATCTCATCCGGAAGCTTGTAGCCCTCTCCATTGAAGAACTTGATCCCATTAAATTCCATTGGATTGTGTGATGCGGAGATGACTACTCCGGCATCTACTTTGTGTTTTCTGGTGAGATATGCGATCGCAGGTGTCGGCATCACTCCGACAAATATTGCATTTGCGCCAACCGAACAGATACCTGCCATTAATGCGCTCGCTAACATTCCTCCTGAAATTCTCGTATCACATCCTACAATAATGGTTGCCTGATGCTCCTGCTCTTTTGTGAGCACGTAAGCTCCTGCCTGACCTAACTTTGTTGCCAGTTCAATTGTCAGTTCCGAGCCCGCCACACCACGGACACCGTCTGTTCCAAACATTCTTGCCATATTACTGTTCCTCTCTTTGTTCCTATTTCAAATTTTTTAAATCTGCTAACGTTCACTTGTTTTCCTTACCGTTGAGGTACTCTCCAGTTCCTCATCTGTATTATCAGCAGAAGCTGATGTATCAGATGCGCTTTCAATGGTAACCGCGGCATAGGTATCCGCATAGCTGACCGTATTTGTATCCAATTCAAATGTAATCAGTACATTATGTGCACCCAGCTTTAAATCTGTCAGATCGATACTGCCGGAAATCGTCTTTTCGTCCAGCGCATCGATCACACTGCTTCTTCCTGACACTGTCAAGGCAATGTTGTCTTCCTCATACTGTACTTTTTCATCCGAACTCAGTCCGATCACCTGAAGATTCGTCACCGGGATCTGCAGAGTCTTTGTCTTTACTGCCTCCACCACAACTGTAACATCAATCTTGGAGTCTGAACTGATCACTAATGCAGTGCCTGAAGGAAGATATGTGGAAATGTCCACAGTCTTTTCAATATTTGAAGTTGCATCTGTAATATCTAACACTTCTTCCGGAATCGTGATCTTATTGATGGTATTTAAAATAGCCGCCTCGCCTTTAATACGTACTTTCTGTGGTGTATAGGTGATATTCCCTGCCTGGTATCCATCTGCCGGAGTTCCGGTTGTCAGGAATTCCAGTTCCACATCTTTCGTATTCAGGATTTGTGCACTGATATTGACTGTGCTCACACTCAGCGTAAGCTTTGTCGTATCCACAACCTCTCCCTGTGCATCATAAAATACAGGTGTCACACGGTCTGTGATATCCGTTGACATGCCATCTACATTAATAGTCGCCACAACGGTATCGATCTGATTTACCACAGAAGCCGGACCGGATACTTTCATAACATTCGCATCTGTGATCTCAACATCACCAAGCGCGCATCCCGACGCAACCGTACCGGTTGTGTTTGTCTTGATCGGGAACTGCTTTGAAGCAGAATCCTCCAGTTCAAGATCCAGATACAGATCTTTGCTGGTAATATTAATACTGCTGTTGTTACGGTTACAGGTCACGACAACCGGCACACGGTAAGTCCCTGTTTTCTCATCATATTCAATTTTCTGTGCATCCGCCGTTGCTGTAAAGTTCGCATTGGTAAGTGTATTATGCACAGAGCGTTTTGCATACACGCTGAACGTGATCGTATTCTTTCCATCCAGATAATCTGCCCATTTTCCCATGGAGGTGATATAAGATTTATTTTCCAGTGAGACACTGGTTGTGTAAGGTTTTGAGTTGCTCGGATCATCAATATTCACGACTACGATCCATAAAACAACAGCAAACAAAACAGCAAGGATTTTAAGGCCAAAGTTATTCATTACTCTCTTTCCGAATTTTTGTAACATCTTTCAGCCTCCTTCTCCATGATTTCACTTTCGAAGTGTCCTGCTCACGTTTCTGAATGTAAGCCAGTTTATTTTTTAAGAATTCTGCATCTACATTCCGGTAAAGTTCACCGTCCAGTGCAATGGATACTTTTCCGGTTTCCTCCGATACTACAATTGTGAGTGAATCGCTCACCTCACTGATACCGACTGCCGCACGGTGTCTTGTTCCAAGGTCTTTGCTCAGGCTTAAGGAGTCCGTCAGTGGAAGATAGCAGGTGGCAGAAACAACTCTGTCTCCCCTCACAATGACTGCTCCATCATGCAGCGGTGTGTTTTTTTCAAAAATATTGATCAGAAGCTGGCTGGTCAGGATACCATCTACGGCAATCCCTGTCCTCTCATACTCCGTCAGAACGATTTCATCTTCCACTACGATGAGTGCTCCTGTTTTTACTTTTCCCATCTCATAGCAGGCTTTCACCAGCTCTGTGATAGTCTTGTCGGAAAACTTTCCATTCTCCACTTTGTTGAAATCAAAATTAAAAAGATTTACCAAAATGTTCTTCCGTCCGAGATTTTCCAGTGCCTTGCGCATCTCCGGCTGGAAGATCACGACCACAGCGATCATTGCCACGTTAAACAGTTTGTCGGCGATCCAGACGATCGTATTCATTTCAAACAAAACTGCAAGCAAAACAAAGGCAAGGATCACAAGGATTCCACGGAGAAGCATCCACGCTCTCGTATCTTTGATCCAAACCAGCATATAATAGATCAGCACTGAAATGATAATGATCTCTATAATATCTGTGAGGGACATCTGAAGTGTCAGGTAAGACACCGCTTTTTCCCAAAACGTCCGCAATATTACGCCTAAATTCTGCACCGGATTCACTTCCTTTTAATCTAATAAATTTTCGTCTATGTCCATCTCTTCTGCAAATTTCTTCTTGTTCAAACGTTCCTTTTCACTTTTTCCGTTAAAACGTTTGATCTGTTTATCTTTCTCCGTCACCAGAGATTTTGGAACTGCTTTTACATAATAATAGTAATCATCATCCTCGAACTGGAGGCGTTCCGTTCTGGAGTAATCCAGATTAAAAAACAGAAACTGGATGATCATGGCGATCACACCGGAGATCACGCTTCCAACGATCACACCGGCAATTTTGTCTGAAATCCCAAGTAAAATGTATCCTGCTGTCAGTCCGATCGCTTCAAATAAAATACCGGATGCCCATGCAACAGTCCATGAATGTTCAATGTCAAGCTTTCTCACCACATAGACAATGAGTGTCGTAATGATAAAAATACCAAGAACAAGGTACATCTCCTTATTTCCAACCAGCTGGTTCAATGCCACTACTACTTTTGATACCGAAGAATCAGTCTCTTCTGCTGCATCGCTCAACGCACTCGCATTCTCACTCACTCCATGGATAAAGAAATAGATCACAGTACCGCAGGCAACAGACACAACAGAATACGCCTCACTCAGCAGACCGGAGCCAACCGGTACCGCATAAGGAATATGCAGCTTAAAGCAGACCGGTGTCAGAACCGCATTGATACCACTCTTTGGGGAAAAACGGAAATAAATAAAATAGATGATCGCAAACATGAGAAGTCCTACCAGACATACCTCAATGGATAATGCGTACAGATCCGCCAAAACGACCAACGCAGCAATTGCGATCAGTCCATTGACCGGAAGCATGGAACACACAAGTGCAAGAATGACTGCAACCGGAGTCTTGCTGACCAGTTTCATATATCCAATACTGTTGTTGATCACAAGGAATGTAAACAATGCAAGTACAAACCGGATCACCGGTTTCACATATATTTCATTTTTTCCGTAAAAACGGACCAGTTTCTCTTTCAATTCTAATAAGGTTGTCATTTTAGCCTCCCGCCGTTTGTTTTACTCCTGATTTTCCTGCCCCCCGGCAGCGTTCAGTGATTATTCCCAGTCTTTATTCTCAGACATTTTCAGCTTGTCTTCCCTCTCGTATAACTGATTCAGCTTCTTCAGATTGCCATAATACTTCTTTACCTCACGGCGTCCCTTTGTATATCTTCTATTATAAACAAAATACGTGATCGCCATGTAAGCAATCATAAACACAATATACTTTACCAGCACGGATGTCAGCAGTTCCTGAATATCCATTGCATTCAGATTCTCCATCAGCTGGTTCATGGAATAAATGCCCCATGTCACAAGGATCAGCGCAAAGCCAATCGTTCCTGACACAAAGCTTCCAAGCATACGCAGCGAAACATAATCTTTTCTTGCATACTGTGTCATCGGCTTACATTCTTTTCCCTGATCGGTGTCAAATATCGCCATTTTTATCATATGATGTAAACGTTCTTCGTTAACCATGCAGATTTCCTTCCTGTCTGTCACACAATGTATCTACTATAAAATAAACCCATCTCATTTTCTGAAAAAGTACATTCTTCACGCAATTATGCATTCTTATTCATCATTATAACACAGTAGGCGGTATTTTCAAACAAAAAAAAGCAGATGCGACCTTTCTACGTTTCTATCTATATAAATAACGTAGCTATGCGCCCTGCTTTTTTATAAATTCTGTCCTTATTTTCAGATATGTGACATTCTGTTCCCGGTTCTATCTCAGGAATCTCATCTTATCCCCTTCATCACGCTCTCCGCCCGATCTCTGCTGCATTGGACGTGGTCTGTTCAAAGCACTCTGCAGATTATTTGCCATAGCAGCTTTACACTTGTCACAGAAACGTCCGCTTGTGATCGGTCTGCCACAGTGTTCACACAACACACCATCTAAAGAAGCTTCCGAGAGGATCAGTCTCTCCTCTTTCACCCACTGTTTGATCTGTTTCACAGAAACATCCATATCCTCTGCCACCTGACTGATGGATGCCTGTGGATGTTCACCGATATAATCTTTCACGCTGCTAAATTTCTTCTCAAGCTTTGCCCTGCATTCAGGGCAAAGCTGTGCGCCGCCCATATAGTTAAACAATCTTCCACAAGTCTTACAATTTCTTACGTCCATAGTATATTCCTCCTAAAATCCTTCTCCTATACTGATACAGAGGAAATAAATCTCATCCACCCCTGCCTGCAAAAGTACCTCTGCCACTGCATCAATCGTGCTTCCTGTCGTATAGATATCATCTACAATCAATATTTTTCTATATTTTACTATATTTGATACTAACTGGAAAGCTTTTTTTAGATTTGCCTTTCGTTCGACATCATTTAATTCCTTTTGCGGTGTGGTATTCCGGATTCGTTTTACCATGTGCTTTTCCACCGGAAGATTCATTTTTTCTCCCAGAGTCCGCGCAAATACGGCTGCCTGATTATAGCCTCTTCCCTTTTCTTTCCAACGATACATAGGGACTGGTACAATTGCTTCGATCTGTTTTCTTCGGATCCAGTCTCCATAAACACGCACAGCTTCCTTCGCATAAAAGACTGCATATTCGCGTTTATTGCTATATTTAAAACGGTACATGGACTGGCGGATTTCGCCCTGATAAACAAAAACCGCTTTTCCCTGGGAAAAATAGTGCTTTTTCTTCATGCAGTCTGTGCAGTATTCCCTCCTCTGGTTTTCCAATGGTTTGCCACATTTTTTGCAGGACGGTTCCCCGATACAGACCACTTTCTTCCTGCAGTCTTCACAAGTATCTTTTCCAACATGTATCACCTCATCACAGACAGGGCATCTGGGAGGAAATACAATGTTGAATAACCCCTCTTTTATTTTCATAAAATCCTTTCTAAAAATCTCTCCGTTTTCCATCCTAACACTTTTCCGTTCTGCATACTATAAAGGTTTTCTTAAGATTTCAAATCTTTTTCTTATGATCCTCACCGAAAAAAGGAATGTCCTTTACACATTTTTTCTCAAATTCCGGTTGACGAATCCTGTATGAGTGATTATAATTCAATCATTAAAAGCATTAATGCTTTAAAGCATTAAAGGCTATGATCAATGATAAGGAGAATGAATATGAAAAAGATGAACAAAATACTCTCTGTCATGATGGCAGCTGCAATGACAGTTTCCATGACAGCATGTGGAGGCGATACAGCCTCCGACAATACCTCTGCATCTGCTGACAATTCAGCAGCAGCAACAGAATCCGCTGCAGCAGGCAGTACCGATGGTCAGAAATATACGATCGGTATTTTACAGCAGTTAGAACACCCTGCTCTTGACGCTGCTTCCCAGGGCTTTGAGGACGCACTGACAGAGCTGCTCGGTGCAGATAATGTAACATTTGACCTTCAGAACGCACAGGGCGAGCAGGCAAACTGTGCTACCATTGCAAACAATTTTGTTGCCGGCAACTATGACCTGATCCTTGCAAACGCAACCACTGCTTTACAGTGTTCTGCCGCTGCTACAAGCACGATCCCGATCCTTGGAACTTCTGTCACAGATTATGCAACTGCCCTTGAGATTGACGACTGGACAGGTTCTACCGGAAGAAATATCTCCGGAACTTCCGATCTTGCTCCTTTAGATGAGCAGGAAGCCATGATCAAAGAATTATTCCCGGATGTAAAAACAGTCGGTATCCTTTACTGTTCCGCAGAGCCAAACTCCAAGTATCAGGCTACCCAGATTGAGGCTGCTTTAGATGCTGACGGCATTGCGTACAAAGAATATACTGCTTCTGATTCCAATGATATCACCTCTGTGGTACAGACAGCAGTTTCCGAAGTAGATGTTATTTATATTCCAACAGACAACACAATGGCAAACAACACGGAAACCATTAATAACATCGCTCTTCCGGCAGGTATTCCGATCATTGCCGGTGAGGAAGGCATCTGTTCCGGATGTGGTGTTGCAACGCTTTCTATCAGCTACTATGATATCGGATACACAGCAGGCCAGATGGCTTATGATATCCTTGTAAACGGTGCTGATATCACAACGATGGAGATCAAGACTGCACCGCAGGTAACAAAAGAATACAATGCAGATATTTGTTCCCAGCTTGGAATCACACCTCCTGATGATTATGTTGCAATTGAAACAGAATAATATTTCATCAGTGCAACAAGTTAAAGCTTTAAATCGTTTTAGTATTATGTTATAATATGCCTGCGGTATTTCGTCTCAACAAATACCGCAGGTATTTTATGCTGTGGGTATTTTGTTCTGCAAGCAATTGATTTCATGAATATTGTTTTATATTTGTAGATGATTTTTGCACCAAATAGTTCCGCACAGGCATTTTATAAAAAATAAGGAGAGATTTCTTATGACGATGATGTTAACAACTTATTTAGCTTCCCTGAGCCCGCTGGCATTGCTCCGTTCCCTGCCGGGCGCATGCGCACAGGGACTCATCTGGGGACTCCTAGCACTTGGAGTCTACATTACTTACAAATTGTTGGATTTTGCCGATCTGACCGTTGACGGTTCCATGGCGACCGGAGGTGCAGTCGCCGTTATGCTGATCCGCGCAGGCATGAACCCATGGCTTGCTCTTATCTTTGCTTTTCTTGCAGGAATGGCCGCCGGATTTATCACCGGAATGTTACATACCGCACTTGGGATCCCGGGAATCCTTGCAAGTATCCTGACGCAGATTTCACTTTACTCTATCAACTTAAATATTCTCGGAAGTTCCAATCAGGCAGTCAGCGTTGACAAATACAGCCTTGTTGTTTCACTCCGTTATATTTCAGACTCAACCGCAAGCAAAATCCGTATGTTTACGACCTGTATCCTCTTCTGCGTTGTACTCGTTGCCATTCTCTACTGGTATTTCGGAACAGAGCAGGGACATGCGATCCGTGCAACCGGCTGTAACCGGCAGATGGCAAGAGCGCAGGGAATCAACACTGATTTTCATACCGTACTTGCACTGATGATCTCTAACGGTCTTGTAGGACTTTCCGGTGGACTTTACGCCCAGTATCAGGGAGCAGCGGATGTCAATATGGGACGTGGTGCGATCGTTATCGGACTTGCTGCTGTTATCATTGGCGATGTTCTCTTTGGAAAAATGTGTGCCGGCAAAAAAATTGCATTTGCTTACACACTGCTCTCCGTCATTGCCGGAGCCATCCTGTACTACCTTGTTTTAAGTGTTGTTTTATGGTTGAAATTCCCATCCGACGACCTGAAATTATTCTCTGCAATTGTAGTAGCTATCTTCCTTTCAATCCCGTATCTGAAAGCGAAACATAGCAGGAAAGGAGTGGCAAAATAATGGCTGAAATGTTAAAAATCGATCATATCTGCAAAACATTTAACGCTGGTACGATCAATGAAAAAGTTGCATTAAACGGAGTTGATCTGACATTAGAAGATGGCGATTTTGTCACTGTTATCGGTGGTAACGGTGCTGGAAAATCCACAACTTTAAACGCTGTCGCAGGTGTCTGGCCAGTGGATTCCGGTAAAATATTTATTGGCGGTGATGATGTCACAAAATTATCCGAATACAAGCGTGCCAAATATTTAGGCCGTGTCTTTCAGGATCCTATGACCGGAACTGCAACCACCATGTCCATCGAGGAAAATATGGCAATTGCAGCCCGCCGTGGCAGAAAACGTGGGTTAAGCTGGGGAATCACGAAGGCAGAACGCGACACCTACCGGGAAATGTTAAAAACATTGGATTTAGGTCTTGAAGATCGTCTCACCAGCAAAGTCGGACTGCTTTCCGGTGGACAGCGTCAGGCAATCACACTGTTGATGGCTTCCATCCAGAAACCAAAACTTTTACTGTTAGATGAACACACTGCTGCCCTTGATCCGAAAACGGCTGCCAAAGTACTTGAGATTTCCGACAAGATCATCTCCGACAATCATCTGACCGCTATGATGGTAACACACAATATGAAGGATGCTATTGTGCACGGAAATCGCCTGATCATGATGCACGAAGGAAAAGTTATCTTAAATATTTCCGGGGAAGAAAAGAAGAAACTGACGGTTGAAGATCTGCTGCACCAGTTTGAAAAGGTCAGCGGGCAGGAATTCGCAAACGACAAGGCCTTGTTATCATAACCGGAGGTTAATTGGCGTAGTGTCGCAGATTCTGTGGTGCTTTCTCAGGGCTTGAAGGGCAGATATAAGCATTCTCTCACAAGTCTTGATTTTATAGGTTTATGAAAAGAAAAACGGTACAGACGAAATATGATGTTCCTGTTCGCCGGGCATTCCGATAAGCCTCTAAAGAGTCTTATCTCCATGGCTCACAAAGGAAATCATATTTGTCTGTACCGTTTTTCTTTCATTTACGTTATGGATGACTTGTGAAAGGACGCTTATACATGCCCGATCAACGTCATGAATCGCACCACAAAATCTGTAATTTACGTTATGGAACTCACGGTTATGGGATGAGTGCCTGTAAAATCCAAAGTGTTCACCTCCTCAAACTGAAAGTTTCCAGTATGCCTATCCATGTTACTTCGATGGAAACTCTCATTTGTGCTATTACAATATATTCTTTTTCTTCAATCGTTTATTTCTTTTTTCTATTCTGTCTTTTACATTTATGAAATATTCTTTCCAATCACTATCTGTTGCTGCGGCAAGATTTTTAGCTCCATAGTTCCAAAAAGGCAAAATAGTTTCATAATCATCATCATTTTCATCAAAAAAATCTTGGAAACAATTATGAGTAATATACTCTTTCCACTCATCATCCTTAATCTGACTTTTTATATTGAAAAGTTTTGCATCCCAGTTATCTAAAGGTCCTCCCGTTGTCGTAAATGCCGAATTCGTCATGTTTCCTAAAGAATATATCACTTTCAAAAAATCCATAAAAGCTATTATTACATCTTCTTCAATTTGTTCATTTTCTTCTTGATAGCGTATTGTCGACAAAGAAAGTCTAAGTTCTTCAACATCTGCTTTTTCTGGAATCCTACTCAACAACTTATCCGTAAGCTCCGTTCTCGTTCCTTTTATGCTTCTAAAAAGAAAATACTTAGTAGGCTTCCACCAACTTGTCATAATATCATTCTTTTTCCCAGTTTCTCTACATAACAATGTACTAACTAATTCACTATGTTCTACATCACCATTGTATATTTTATAAAATTTAAGGGAATTATATAGCATATTATTATTATCCCAATTTAGTAATAACTCACGATATTCCTTTAACAATTCTAATCTATAATCCATTACGAACCTTCCTATCACCATTTACAATTGAATTATGAAAATTCAAATAAACGCGTGCTTTTATAGCTCGCCTCTCAAACGTGCTTCTATATCAGATGCCGTGTATAACACATCCGTTACAATTACCCTTTCGTCACGGATTGTGTAAAACACTGAATAATTATCGACGAGCATTCTACGCAACTCCATTCTCTTTTCCGGCTCAGAATCCATAATCCTAAATCGTTCCGGGAAAGTGTCTAATGTAAGTATTTCATCAGCAATGCGATTATATTGCCCCATTGCATTATCCGGAGCAAGCAAATCTATAGCAATACAATTGTATATATCTTCCATATCCTGCAAAGCTTCTTTTGTAATCTCTACCTTATATTGCTTCATTAATGCCTCTCTCTAAATGCCACAAACGCACTAGCTGCATCCTCAACATTTCCTTTCTCTATATCGGCATATCCTTTTTCTAACTTTTGATGAATCTGTGTAGCAGACATCATATCTGCATTCACTGAATTAGCTGCTTTTGGTAATACAACAGAAAAGGGAATTCCTCCTACTAATGATATTTGTTTTAAATACATATCTATAGCAGTAGCCATTGGTATCCCTAATTGTGCCAATACACTTTCTGCATTTTCTTTTACATCTGGATTTACTCTTATATTTAATGTTGCTGTTTTTCCCATAGAATACACCTCCATCTTTCTTTTATTGTAACGTCTTTTGCGTTACAAGTCAATCTATGAAATATATTTTCGATGCGATAGCTTCACATTGTTTTGATTAACCATTGCATATCTGAGCGTTGTATCTATTTGCTCATGTCCCAGAATTTTCTGTACCTGTTCAATCGGCATACCTTTCTCAATTGCTCTGGTGGTCATAGTCCTTCTGAACTTATGTGGGTGTACCTTTTCTACACCTAACTTCTTCCCCATTTCTCGTAATCGTAACTCCACACCGCTTTCAGTAAGTCTACTGTGTGGTTTGTTTAACGACACAAATAACGCTATTTTATTATCTGTCCTTGATTCAATATAATTCAACAAATGAATTTTGGTCTTAGCATCAAAATATGCTTTCCTCTCTTTGTCTCCTTTGCCATAAACCACGCATTCCCGCTCAGAGAAATCTATATCATCAATGTTCAGCCTTACCAATTCGCCTACTCTAATTCCTGTTGAAAGCAGAAAATCAATCATTGCCCTATCACGCAGATTATTACAATTATCTCTAAGAATTTCTATTTTCTCATCCGGAATGGTATCTTTTACAATAACGGCAGTCTTTACCTTATGAATTCTTTTCATTGGGCTTTTTATAATATAATCCTCTTCCTCTAGCCACGAAAAAATGTGGAAAGACTTCTACGAATATTATCAATAGTTACCTTTCCACAATTATTTATCGTTTGATACTCTACAAGATATTTTCGTAGCATCTCGGTCGTTATCTTTATGACTGGAATATTTATTGTATCCAACATCTTTTCAATATTACACCTATAATAGCGTATTGTTTTGTCAGAACACCCTTCTAAATGCTTTGCAGTTAAAAACATATCTAGAAAGTCCATATTCGTTGTCTGCAAATAATCAGATACAGTATTTTCAGATAACCGTTTTTCCAACACCTCTTGTAGTTTCTGCATCTGCGATGCATTTAATACTTCTGCCATGTCATTGATGATGTCATAAATTTCTCTACCCATAAGAGCACACTCCTTTTTGAAGGAGTATATCGTAGAAAAATCAGCACATCAACAGAGCGTATTACTGAAAGTTGGGCGTTTATTCCCCCGCAAAACTTCGGTTAAAATCCCAAATAGAAATCCCTTGTCGATTCCACTCATTATATGGCTCTCCCATTAATGAAA
>OGUG01000011.1_pt1 | contig 90343 bp, 79 predicted proteins | sample 1573711 | NCBI WGS metagenome assembly OGUG01 (sample SAMEA2582006, study PRJEB24529) | metagenome | biome: Human gut stool | place: China | collected 2011 | reverse complement strand
AATCATTGTTTTTTAGCGAGCTTATATCCCCATAAATAAATTTAGGGGCTTTACGTTCGCATTTGGCAACATTATAGCATTCATGTTTTTATTTTTTATTTGTAAAATCAAAACAGCATTTACTAAATGTTAAAATCCTTAATAATTCTCGATTTGTTCATCTGAGGACTTTCTTGTTTTTCCATCAATAATTCAACTAATCTAGCTAAATCATCATCATTATAAAATTCAATTTCTATGCGAGATTTCTTTTTACCTTGCTTTATATTTACATTCGTTCCCAATATTTGTTTTAAGCGCTCTTGCACATCATTTAAATACATCTTAGCTTCTTTTACTTGTTCAATCTGCTCGATGACATTATCACCTGCTAAAACTTTTTTGACTAATGCTTCAGCTTTTCTAGCAGATAATTCTCTTTCAATTATCAAATTAGCTAATTTTACTTGAAGCTTTTCATCTTCTATCGCTAAAAGCGGTTTTGCCTGCCCCATATTGAGTTTATTATCTTGCAATAAGCACTGTACTTCTTTTGCTAAATTTAATAAGCGTACAAAATTCGCTATATGCGAACGACTTTTTCCCACTTTTTGCGCTACTTCTTCTTGTTTTAAATTAAATTTATGTAATAACAACTGATATGCATTTGCTTCTTCAATAACATTTAAATTACTGCGTTGGAGATTTTCAATTAAAGCTATTTGTGCTACCTTATCATCATCATAATCTTTTAAGATAATTGGCACTTTATCTAATCCTGCCATTTTAGCTGCACGAAGACGTCTTTCTCCTGCAATCAATTCAAATTCATCATTATCATTTATACGCACAATTAGAGGCTCAATTATGCCATATTCTTTTATCGATTTTGCTAGTTGAGCTAATTGCTCCATATCAAACTCCTTTCTTGGTTGAAATGGGTTTGGTAAAATTTCATCAATATTTAAAAATTCCATGTATTTCTCCTTTAAAATATTATAATAATTATTTTAACTTATTACTTTTATAAATTCATTATAATTTAAAACTATAATCAATCATAAAAAATTAATTTAACTAATAACAGTATAATTATACTAAAATTTATGATAAAATTCTTTTCTAGATATAATTATAAACACAAAACATTAAGGGAGATTTTACCATGCCTAAATATAATGCTGCTTTAATGTCCATTGACCCTAGTGAAACTAGACGTTATGCTGGACTCAATAAAGCTCCTAATTTCAATAAAAAAACTATTTTAGAAGCATGTCGTGAAGTCTTATATATTTCTGAACCTAAAGGAATTTGGGAAGTATATGACTATGACGCTAAAAATGGCATTGTACTTGCAGATAAACCCTTTAAATTAGAAGGGAAAAAAGTAACTAAACATCTTTGTCGAGCTACAAAAGTTGCCATCATCGCTGTTACAATCGGCGAAACTGTTGAAGAAGAAATCTCCCGTCGTTTCAAAGATGGAGAATACACGCTAGCTGTTTTGATGGACGCTGCTGCAACTACAGCTGTTGAACATGTTGCTGATGGTATCGAACAAGCCATTGACCAAAAATTCAATATGCAAGGATTAGTTCGTCGTTGGCGATTTAGCCCAGGATATGGAGATTGGCCTATACAGGCACAACCTGAAATGCTCCGCTTAGCTAAAGCTCATGAAATAGGTATTAGCCTAACTTCATCATTAATGCTTACACCGCGAAAATCTGTTACTGCAATCATTGGACTTATACCTAAAACACAAGATGTCGAACCTGAAAAACAATCTTGTAAATACTGTCCAAATCCTAATTGCAATTTCCGCATAAAACCATTTGACCCTGAATTATTAAATAAAAATTCATGATGATAAACAAATACATTTTATCTTTTTGGCTTAATAAAAATTTCTAGGAGGTATCTTCTATGATACATATATTTGATGGTGCTACTGGCACTATGTTACAAAAATCTGTATTAAAACCAGGAATGTGCCCTGAATTATTAAATATCGAAGCACCTGAAGCTATTCAAAATGTTCATCGTGCTTATGTAGAAGCAGGCTCAAATATTGTTGAAACAAATACATTTGGTGCATCTCGCATCAAATTAAATGAATATAACTTAGGCGATAAAGTAGAAGCAATAAATATCGCTGCTGTAAAAAATGCCAAAATCGCCACTGCTGGCAAAGCAAAAGTAGCTGGTTCTATGGGCCCTACTGGTGCTTTTATTGAGCCTTTAGGCGAATTGACTTTCGATGAAGTTTATGCAAATTATTATGAACAAGCTAAAATTTTAGCTGACGCAGGTGTTGATTATATCCTCATTGAAACTTGTATTGAAATCCAAGAAATGCGTGCTGCCCTTCTCGCTGCTAAAGATGCTTGCAATTTACCAGTAATCTGTCAATTATCCTTCAGTGAAGATGGCAGAACTGTAACAGGTACAGACCCACAATCAGCTGCCATTATCTTAGAAGCTATGGGCGCAGATATTATCGGTGCCAACTGCTCTTTAGGCCCTGAACAATTAGTTCCTATCATAAAAGAATTAGCCGATAATTGTTCTTGTCCTATCAGTGTACAAGCAAATGCAGGTATGCCACATTTAGAAAATGGTCAGACCATTTTCCCACTCACTCCAGAAGATATGGCTAAATGGGCACCAAAACTTGTAGAAGCTGGTGCAACTTATATCGGTGGTTGCTGTGGAACAACTCCTGCTCATATCAAAGCTATCAAAGAAGCTTTAGCTAATGCTTCAGAACCTATCCGCAAAGCACCAAATCCTAATCTTGCCCTTGCTAGCCGTTCTAAAACTGTATTTATTGGCAAAGATTTACCTACAAGATTAATCGGTGAACGCATCAATCCTACTGGTCGTAAAAAATTAGCCGAAGAAATAAAAAATGGTTCATTTATCTCTGTAAAACGTGAAGCTATCGAACAAACTCAAGCTGGTGCTCAAATCCTTGATGTAAATATGGGTGTTGCTGGAATTGACCAAGCAAAAGCTATGCACAAAGCTATCACAGAAATTTCTCAACTTGTAAATACACCACTTGCTATTGATACAAGCGATGTTAAAGCATTAGAAGCAGGGTTAAAAGCATATCCTGGTAGAGCACTCATCAATTCTGTAAGTGCAGAACCTGATAGATTAAAATATTTTATACCATTAGCTAAAAGATATGGTGCTGCAATCTTATGCTTGCCATTATCTGATGAAGGTATCCCTAAAACAGCTAAAGAACGTCTTGCACTAGCTCAAAAAATAATCGCTGAAGCTAAAGCTCATGGCTTAAAAGATAACGACTTTTTACTTGACGCGCTTGTAATGACTATAGCTGCCGATAAAAATGCTTGTAATGAAGTATTAAACACTTTAAAACTTTACCGCGAACATATTGGTGCTCCTTCCACTATGGGGCTTAGCAATATATCCTTTGGTCTTCCAAATCGACCACTTATCAATAGCACATTCTTCACTATGTGTTTAGCAATGGGATTAGATGCTCCAATCATGAACCCTTATGATGATTCTATGCAAAATGCCTTGAGTGCTTCTAATGCTCTTTTAGCTAAAGACCCTAATGGTCGCGATTATAGTCTTAATCATTCCGGTCAAAATATCCCTGTAGCTAAAGCTAAAAATGCAGTATCTAGCGGTGATATCATTGAAGATATCAAATCTGCTATAATCAGTGGAGAAAAAGAATCCATTGCTCAAATGGTAGAACAAGCTTTAACTGAAGGACATAAACCAAATGAAATTACAGATAAAGCTTTAAGTGCCGCCATGAATGTCGTTGGCAAAGATTTCGGTGCGAAAAAAATCTTTTTACCACAAGTTATGTTATCCGCTGAAGCAATGCGTGAAGCTTTCATCAAAATCAAAGAACGTATTCCAGCTGATAGCGTAAGTAATAAAGGTACTATCGTCATTGCCACTGTAAAAGGCGATATCCATGATTTAGGTAAAAATATCGTATCTGCACTTTTAGAAAATAACGGTTTTAAAGTTATCGATTTAGGTAAAGATATTGATAAAGAAGAAATCATTAAAGCAGCTATAGATAATAAAGCCGATATGATCGGTTTATGCTCCTTGATGACAACTACTATTACACAGATAGATGAAGTCATCGCTGAATTAAATAAAAGCGATTACTCCACAAAAGTCATGATCGGTGGTGCTGTAGTAACTCAAGAATATGCTGATAATGTCGGTGCGGATGCTTATGCTCCTGATGGCGTTGAAGCTGTAGAACTCGCTAAAAAACTTATTAATAAATAAAATTGAGGATAAATTTATGCAATATAAATATCATAATATTATTTTTGATTTAGACGGAACATTGATTAATTCTGGGCCTGGTATTATTCATGCTGTACAATATACTTTAAAAAAATATGGCATAAATGAAACAAATATGACTGTTTTAAAAAGTTTCGTAGGTCCGCCATTAAATCAGCAGTTTATCAATTGCTATAATTTTAGTTATGAACAAAGTCTTGAAGCTGTAAAATATTTTCGAGAATATTATACAGATAAAGGTATTTTTGAAAATGAAGTATATGAGCAAATACCTGAATTATTAAAGACTTTAGCTGAAAATGGTTTAAAATTATTGATTGCTTCTTCGAAACCTGAAAAGTTTGTAAAAAATATTTTAAGTCAACATGATTTACTAAAATATTTTGCCTTTGCTGGCGGTAGTTTACTTGATGGTAGTCGTATAAATAAAGATGATGTATTAGCTTATGTTTTAAAACAAATGCAAATTACAGATTTAAATGACTGTATAATGGTAGGCGACCGTAAATACGATGTCATTGGCGCGAAGAAATTTAATTTGAAATGTGTTGGTGTGACGTATGGATATGGTAGTCTTGAGGAATTAAAAGAAATTAATGCCGATTTTATTATTGATAAACCTTTAGAATTATTGAGTATTATCAAATAAAAATTGCAGAGCGTAAGCTCTGCAATTTTTTATTTTTCTTGTACAAAGACAAAATTTTCTTTTATAAATTCCACAAATTTACGTGAAGCTAGTGACATTGTATCCCAATTTTGCCATGCTAAAGCTACATTGCGTTCAGGATGTTCTTTTATTGGTCGAATAGCTAAGCCATCTTCAAATCCATTTAAAACTAAACTATACATTGCAGATATCCCTAAGCCTTGTTTTACCATAGCTAAAATTGAATAATCATCATAAACTTTATATTCAATCTGTGGCTCTAATTTATAATCAGCAAAAGCATGCATAATCACACTATGGCGACCTTCATCTAATAAAATAAAAGATTCTTTGGCTAATTGGTCTAAAGATATAATCGGTAAATTAGCTAATTTATGATGTTTAGGCAATACTGCCATCATTTCATCTCTATATAAAAATTCCATATTGATTCCTGAAACTACATCACTATTTACAAAACCAAAATCAATTTCTCCATGTAAAATCCATTTCTTTATGCTTGTATATTCACCTTGTTTTAAAACAAAATTGACTGTAGGATATAATGATTTAAAACTTTTCATCAATTGCGGTAAAATATTTCTGCTCACACTAGTAAAAGTGCCAATACGTATAACGCTATGCTCTAAACCCTTCATTTCCTGTTGCCTTTGTTTCAATGAAAGTTCAGCATGAAAAATTGCCTGTATATACGGATAAAAAGATTTACCATCATCTGTTAATGTTATGCCTTCTTTTTTCCTATCTATCAAGATGGTTCCTAATTCTTGTTCTAACGCCTTTATACTTTGACTAATCGCACTTTGCGAATAGCCCACTTCTTTTGCTACCTTTGTAAAATTTCCATTTTCTATGACTTTACAAAAAATCCCATAACGCGAAACCATATGCATTCGCTCTCCCATTAGTTTTACTTATGTAGTTATTATAAATATTCGTTTTCCTAATGTAAATATAACTGCTATAATATTTATACAAAATACATATTTAAAAATAAAATACAAAATGGAGGAAATCGCTATGAATGAATTAGATATTGCTGACGATGTTTATCCAGTAGACAATATCTCTGTAAAAAAACAAGCTTTTAAAGATGGTATACGTGATGGTTTTCCTATTGCTCTTGGTTATTTAGCAGTTTCCTTCTCTTTGGGAATCACTGCTAAAAATGCAGGACTGACAGCACTTCAAGGGTTTTTAACAAGCTTTCTTGTAAATGCTTCCGCTGGTGAATATGCTGGCTTTACTTCTATTGCTACAATGGCAACATATATAGAAGTATTTCTCGTTATCTTAATCGCTAATTCTCGTTATTTGATTATGAGTTGCGCTTTAAGTCAAAAATTATCGCCAGATATTCCATGGTATCAACGCATTTTAATAGGCTTTGATATCACAGATGAATTATTTGCCATTTCTATCGCTAGACCTAATTATCTAAATCCTTTCTATTACTTTGGTGCTATGTTCATCACTATGCCATGTTGGGCTGGTGGTACAGCTCTTGGAATTGTTGTAGGTAATTTATTGCCAATTCAATTGATAAGTGCTTTTAGTGTAGCATTATACGGCATGTTTTTAGCCGTTATTATTCCACCTGCACGAAAAAATAAAGTAATCGGTGTATTTGTTATCATCAGCTTTATTGCTAGCTACTTATCCACTTACCTTCCTTATATATCTGAATTATCAAGTGCTACACGTATCATTATTTTAACTATAGTATTATCTTTGATTGCTAGCATCTTATATCCAGTAAAAACAAAGGATGGTGAAGAAAATGTCTGAGGTATATATATACATTTTAGTCATGGCTTTAACTAGTTTTGCTATTCGTGTTTTGCCACTAACTTTAATTCAAACAGAAATAAAAAATCCACTGATAAAATCTTTTCTTTACTATGTTCCTTATATCACATTAGCAGTTATGACTTTTCCTGCAATTATACAGGTAACACAAACACCATTTTCTGGAGCTATTGCTCTTGTCATTGGTATTGTACTTTCTTGGTTTGGTGCTAATTTATTCCAAGTAGCCTCATCTTGTTGTTTATCTGTATTCGTTGTAGAACTTTTACTTTTATAAATAAAAATTCCTAGATAATATATTATCTAGGAATTTTTTTATTATAGAGAAATTACTTCTGCTAAATGTCTTAAATCTTCTGGGTATTCTTTTTTATTAGTGATTGCATCACGTAAATCAATGCAAACAATATTTCCACGTTGCATACCGAAAACAATATTATGAAGTCCAGAAACAGCTGCAAGTGTTGCTTGTTCACCTAATACACTTGCAAATACACGGTCATTAGCTGTTGGTGAACCACCACGTTGAACTAAACCTAAAACAGTCAAACGTGTGGAAATTCCTGTTCTAGCTTCTAATTCTTTTACTAACTCTTGCATATTGCCAGTACCTTCAGAAGCCAAAATTACTAAATAAGATTTACCACCATCATGTAATTTTTGTACTTTATTGATGATTTTTTCCTTATCAAATTCTTCTTCTGGTACTATAACCATATTTCCGCCACCAGCAACGGCTGAATATGTAGCAAGCCAACCGCATTTATTGCCCATTACTTCAATAATAAATGTACGACGATGTGCTTTTGCAGTATCACGAATTTCGTTGATTGCCTGTAAAATAGTATTTACAGCTGTATCTGTACCAATAGCATAATCTGTTCCCCAGATATCATTTTCAATAGTAGCTGGAATACCAATTACAGAAAATCCTGTTTCACGTTCAAATTCTTCTGCTCCACGTAAGCTACCATCACCACCGATGACAATCAAAGCATCAATATTATGTTTTTTTAGATTTTCATAAGCTAATTGACGACCTTCTTTTGTACGGAAACGCTTACAAAAACTTGTACCTAAGAAAGTACCACCACGCTGAATAATATCGGCTACAGATATAGAAGTTAATTCTTCCATATTATCATCAACTAAGCCTCTATATCCATCATAAACGCCCCATATACGCACGTTATTATTAATTGCAGTTCTCACTACAGCTCTAATAGCCGCATTCATTCCTGGTGCATCTGTACCACTTGTCAATACAGCAATATTTTCTACTGACATAAAAAAACCTCCTCAAAATTTAAAAGCATTTATATATTTTATTCGCTAAATAATAACTAATATCCTTGTAAAAATCCCTAAAAAAACAAAATCTCCAAATATTATTACTTAGCTTGACAACTCATACTTTAAAATGATAAATTTTAGTTAACAATCTGTGTAACTGACGGAAGTGGAATTAACCACATGAAGCACAGATTTATATAGCCGACCGTCTGGGCAACAAAATCTAATAGTATTATATTTATTTTACAGGAGGAATATCGTAAATGAATTCTATGGAATTAAAATACGGATGTAACCCTAATCAAAAACCTGCTCGCGTTTTTATGAAAGATGGACAAGATTTACCATTCACAGTTTTAAATGGACGTCCAGGTTATATTAATCTTTTAGATGCCTTTAACAGTTGGCAATTAGTTCGTGAATTAAGAGAAGCTACAGGTCTTCCAGCTGCTGCATCTTTTAAACATGTAAGCCCTGCTGGTGCAGCTGTTGCTGTTCCTTTATCTGAAACATTGAAAAAAATGTATTTCGTTGAAGGTATCGAACTCACACCTATGGCTACAGCATATATTCGCGCTCGTGGTGCTGACCGCATGTCTTCTTATGGAGATTTTGCTGCACTTTCCGATGAATGTGATGCTGCTACAGCTCGTTTCTTAGCTCGTGAAGTATCTGATGGTGTTATTGCTCCATCTTACAGCGCTGAAGCTTTAGAAATTTTAAAAACAAAACGTAAAGGTAACTATCTTGTAATTCAGATGAACCCTGATTACAAAGCACCTGAACTTGAAACAAAAGAAGTTTTTGGCGTTACTTTTGAACAAAAACGCAATGATATTAAAATCACTGAAGAATTATTCAATAACATTCCTACAAAAAATAAAAATATCACAGATGAAGCAAAACGTGATTTACTTATAGCTTTAATCACATTGAAATACACTCAATCCAATTCCGTATGCTATGCTAAAGATGGACAAGCTATCGGTATCGGTGCTGGTCAGCAATCCCGTGTACATTGCACTCGTCTTGCTGGTAATAAAGCAGATATCTGGCATTTACGTCAAGCACCTCAAGTATTAAACTTACCATTTAAACCAGATGTTCGCCGTCCAGACCGCGATAATGCAATTGATGTATATATCTCTGATGAATATATGGATTTACTCGGTGGCGACGATTGGAAACGCGTATTCACTGAAAAACCACCAGTATTCACTAAAGAAGAAAAAGATGCTTGGCTCGCTCAAGTAAAAGGCGTAGCTCTTGGCTCTGATGCATTCTTCCCATTCGGCGATAACATTGAACGTGCTCATAAATCTGGCGTAGAATTTGTCGCTCAAAGCGGTGGTTCTATTCGTGATGATAATGTTATTGAAACTTGTGATAAATACAATATGGCAATGGCATTCGTTGGAATTCGTTTATTCCATCATTAATAAAAATAAAGGATAGATATTTTTATCTATCCTTTATTTTATATAAAAAATTAATAATATAATTATTCTAATATTATTAATTTTATTGACAATTCACTAAAGTTATATTATTATAATGTCATAACATAGTAACAAAATCACTTTATTTGAATGCATTCATATTTTATCTTTTATTTTTTATGAGGTGATATAAAAAATTATTACAAAAATCAAATTTTTATAAATTAAATTAACAAACTAAGAAAGGAGCATATATGTTCTCAATATTTTGAACATATAATAATAATAATGGAAAATATTATAAAAAATAAATTAGAACTAAATAATTCAGTTTCACTTCAAGAATATATTGGTTATTTTTGTTATGGATTTGGACAATGCTTTAATTATGGCTTGGTTGGTACTTTTATCTTATTTTTTTACACCGATGTATTAGGTATTTCTGCTGCTGCTGCAAGTATTATTTTTTTAATAGCTAGAGTTTGGGATGCTTTTTGTAATCCTGTTTGCGCTACTACGATGGATATGCGTAGAACAAAATCTGGTAAATTTAAAGGTTATTTAAAATTTATGCCTATTTTTGTTACCATATCTACAATTACTTGTTTTCTTACACCAGATCTTTCTATCGATGGTAAAATTATGTATGCTGCAGTAACCTACATTTTATGGGGTACACTTTATACTGTATCTGATATTCCATTTTGGTCAGTATCAACTCTTATTTCTGGAAATACTCGAGAAAAAGCTAATCTTGCTTGCGTAGCTAATATTGGTGTTGCTGGTGGTATTGGTACATCTAGTATTCTTATTCCATTACTTTTAAATGCTCTTTCTGGTCATAGTATGGCTACTCAATATTTTATTGCAGTTGCTATTTTTTCTGGACTTGGATTTTTACTTATGATGTACGGTCAATCAACTATTAAAGAAAGAGTAGCTCCTTTAAAAGCTGAAAAAGTAGGTTTTAAAGATGTTATGAGTGCTTTAAAAGCTAATCGTCATCTATTTAAAATTTTAGCTATTTTTATCTTTAAATTCTGTTATGATGTTGTTCAAAGCATTATAGTATATTTCTTCACATATAATTTAGGCAGAACAGAACTTTTAGCCGCTTTTGGTATTATTAGTACTGCTTGTGCGCTAGGTATTCTAGTTCTTCCTGTATTAACAAAAAAATTTAGAAAAAAAGATATTTTTATTGGTGTTTGTGCTTTAGATATTTTAGTAAGAATAATTTGGTATTTTATAGGATATAGTGATTTAACAATTGTAATGATTATTCTTACAATAACGGCATTTTTAAATGCTCTTACTATACCATGTGTATCAATGATGATACAAGAAACTATTGAATACAGTGAAGTAAAAACTGGAAAACGTTGCGAAGCAGTTGCTTTTAGCGGACAAACATTTACAGGTATATTAGCTGTAGCACTTGCTGGTGCTGGTACAGGTTTATTATTAACAATGGTTGGATATGTACCTAATCAAATACAAACAAATTATACATTAGATGGCATTTTCTTAGCTGTTTGCATCGTTCCTGCTATTGGTTCTTTATGTAGATTATTATTACTTCTTTCTTATAGTTATACAGAAGATGAACATAAAAAAGATTTATTAATTTTGGAAGAAAGAGCAAATGCAATTAAATTGAATTCCAAATAGATATTAGTGGAAATAAAAGAACTCCTGTTAAATTTGATAGGGGTTCTTTTTCTTGACAAAAGAAAAAAATTAATTAATAATAAAAGGAATGATAATTATATGAATACAAATAATAAGGCACTTTCTCATATTGGAATCCCTACAAATAAAATGAAAGAAACAATTTTATTTTATGAAAAACTAGGATTTAAAAAAATATTTGAAACCATAGTTGATAATAAAGAATTTGTTTTTATACAATATAAAGATTTGGTTATTGAATTTTTTGAAGTTGATAATACTAATCATTTAGATGGAGCTATTAATCATTTTGCTATTAATGTAAATAATATAAATAGTGTTTATAATTGGCTAGAAGAAGAAAAATTTAAAATTATTACTAATGGTATTGAGAAATTACCTTTTTTTGATAATGGTGTTCAATTTTGTATCATTGAAGGAATTAATGGGGAAAAAATAGAATTTTCTCAAATAATATAAATATATTTGAGGTGAGTAGTATGGCACTAACAGGAACTGAAATTGACAGATCTTCTTTAATACCATTATTTTATCAATTAAAAACAGCTTTACTAAAACAAATAAAAAATAATGAATATCCTATTGGCTCGTTAATACCTACAGAATCTGAAATTAGTTCTATATTTCAAATTAGTCGTACAACAGTTAGACAAGCAATATCGGAGCTAGTAAAAGAAGGATGGGTATATCGTGTAAAAGGAAAAGGAACATATGTTTCTAAACCTAAAATACAACAAAGTTTTATAAAAAAATTAGAAAGTTTTAACGATCAAATTGAACGATTAGGGATGGTTCCATCTACTGAAGTTTTAGATTTTGCAGTTATAAAGCCTGATGATAAAGTTATGAAAGCTTTAAATTTAAAACCAAATGAAAAAGTAATATATTTACACAGAATACGCATGGCAAACAACGAACCTATTGTTACAATAAAGACTTTTTTGCCATATAATCTTTGTAAGTTTATCCTAAATTATGATTTTAAAAGTGAAAGATTGTATAAAGTTTTGGGGTTAAATAATACGACAGAGATTTTTAGTGTAGAGCGTACTGTAGAAGCTGTCGAAGCTATTAAAGAAGATGTGGATTTTTTAAAAATTAAATTAAAAAAACCTATTCAGTACTTTGAATCTATAGGATATAATGCTAATTCTATGCCTATAGAATTTTCTATTGCTCGTTATAGAGGCGATAGAAATAAATTTGAAGTAACAGTGTTTCCTAAATAAAAGTTTGTTAATAATATATATTTTTCTGATAATAGTATTGACAAATTTTAGTATTCGTAATATCATAATGTCATAACATTATGATATTACGAATACAGTACATTGAAAAGAGGATTATTTTATGAAGGGACGTATTTTTAATATTCAAAGATTTAGTATTCATGACGGTCCTGGTATACGAACAACTGTTTTTTTTAAAGGTTGTAATTTAAGATGTTCATGGTGTCATAATCCAGAATCGTACAGAAAAAATATAGAAATACAATATCAAAATAGTAAGTGCATGTTGTGTTATAGATGTTTTAATATTTGTCCTGTTGGTATTAATATTAATGAAAATAAAAATATTTTAAATAGTCAAAAATGTATTAATTGTGGAAAATGTGTTGAAACATGTTTATATGGTGCACGTAATTTAATTGGAAAAGATTATGATTTAGATGAATTAAAAAAAATTGTTTTAAAAGATAGAAAGTTTTTTAGTAATTCTAATGGTGGTGTAACATTATCAGGAGGAGAGGTTATGCTACAAATAGATTTTGTTTTAGAATTTGTAAAAGCTTTAAAAAATGAAAATATCCATATAGCGATAGATACAGCAGGTAATGTTTCTTTTGATAGATTTGAGAGATTATTACCTTATGTAGATTTATTTTTATATGATGTAAAAATAATGAATGATGAATTACACAAGAAATATATTGGAGTTTCAAATTCTCTTATATTAGAAAATATCATTAAGTTATTAAAAAGAGGAGTTAATATAGAAATTAGAGTTCCAGTTATTAGTGGAATTAATGATAATGTTGAAAATATGTTAGCATTGAAAGAACTTATTGATAAAAATGTTATTGATATAAGAAAAAAACCAAAAGTAAGATTATTACCATATCATAATATGGGATTAGATAAAGCTTCTAGTATTGGAATAGAAATGAGAACTTTTAAGACTCCTTCTAATGAACAACTTCATTTATTAGAAGATATATTTAAAGAAAATTAATGTATTTGTTATATATTAGAAGTTACTATTAAGGAGGATAAAAATGATTACTAATAAAGTTGTTGAAAAGAAATTAGATGCTTGGTTTAAAAGAAATCCACATGTAGCAACAATGGAACGTATTCAGTACATGTTTGAAACAGAAAAACTTTTTGAGAATGAACCTAATGCGATTAGATATGGTCATTCTTTAGATTATATCTTATCTAAGATTTCTGTTCCTGTTGATCCAGAAATGGAAATTGTTGGGGAAATGATAATGCGTTTACCTACTGAAGAGGAAAAAAATAATATTGTTAAAGAATATACTCGTTGGTGGAATATTCCTCTTGAAGAACGTCATAAACAAATTTTATTTTATTATTCTGAAGGATGGTTACGCTGCAGACCATATTGGTTTTTTAGCTTAGGTCATTTAGCACTAGATTGGGAAGCTTTAATAAATGAAGGTTTTGCAGGATTAAAAAAACGTGCTGAAGATAGATTAAAAAACAGTTGTAATAAAGAACAAAAAGAATTTTTAGAAGGTGCTATCATTTGTTATGATGCTTTTTCTAAATTTTATAAAAGATATGCTGATGAAGCTAGAAAAAACAATCGTGATGATATAGCTGATAATTTGGAACAAGTTAGTGAAGGTCCAGCATTAACATTTGCTCAAGCTCTTCAGCAAATTTGGTTATTAGTAATGATTGTGCAAAAAATTTGTGGTTGTGGTGTACTTAATTATAGTCGTATGGATAAATATCTTCGTCCACTTTATGAACAAGATATTAAAAGTGGTAAATTAACAAAAGAACATGCTGTTTCATTATTAGAAGAGTTTTTCTATCGTAATAATGAAATTATGGCTCAAACTGACCATATGTCCTTAGATACTGATACTACTAAAGAAACATTAGAAGTTGCATTTGATGATCCAAACTATTTAACTCTTGGTGGTTTAAATGCAGATGGTTCTTCCGCTGTTTGTGAGTTATCTTTTGTAATGTTACAAGCTGCTTGGAATTTAAAAATTAGATGTCCATTTATTGTTGTTAGGTATCATGAGGGAATAGATAAAGATTTTTGGAAATTATGTTGTGATGCAATGAGAGATAACGCAACTGTTGTTATTTATAATGATGAAACAATGATTCCTGCATTAAAATACTTTAATGTAGATTCTCCTGAAGTTTATGATTATGGTTTTTGGGGTTGTAATGATCCTAATATTCCGGCGTATGAAGGCGGTTTGCGTCAATTATGGATGAATTTATTAAAACCTTTAGAATTAGCTCTTAATGAAGGCGATTATCCTATGCAACCAAAACCAGAAAATTATTCTACTGATTGTGAATTTAGTTTAGAAGATAGAATGATTGGTCTTATGACCGGACCATATTATGGCTTAAAGACTAAACCTTTAGATGAAATTAAAACGATGGATGATTTCTTAGAAATATATGAATCTCAGGTAGAGTATCTAATTAGCGAATTTAGGAAAGGTTTTGAAAAGGATTTTGCTATAGAACAAAAAAATACTTTTGGGAAAATTCGTATAGAAGATTGTTTCTTAAAAGGTACTATTGAAAATGCTGTTACTTGGTCTGAGGGTGGTACAAAATATCATAAAATTGTTGCTCAAGGATGTGGGCTTTCTTCTACAATTAATGCATTATATGCGATTGAAAAAGTTGTATTTATTGATAAAAAATTAAAACTTTCTCAATTAGCTGAAATTTTACGTAATAATTATGAAGGTCATGAAGATTTACATCTTTATTTAAAAAATAAAATTGATAAATTTGGCAATGATATAGAAGCAGTAGATAAATATGCCAAAATTGTTACAGATATTTTTATTCGTGCTATTGATAAATATAATGGACCACAATATTTATATCAAATGTGGCCAACTTATTCAACAGATAGAGATTTTACTCTTATGGGTAGTTTTGTTGGAGCAACTCCTGATGGACGAATGGCAGCAGAAGCACTTAGTGAAAATCAGTCTCCTGATGAAGGCACTGATTTATCAGGTACAACTGCTATGTTAAATTCTTTAAGTACTGTTCCATTTAATAGGATTACAGGTGGTCCGCTTAATTTAAAATTACATCCATCAGCTGTTAAAGGAGAAGATGGTCTTGAAGCTTTAGCTGCATTATTTAAAACTTATATGCAAAATGGTGGCATGCAATTACAAATAAATGTGTTAGATTCTAAAATTCTTCGTGAAGCTCAAAAAAATCCTGATAAATACAGAAGTTTATGTGTTCGTGTAACAGGATATAGTGCGTTTTTTGTTGAAATGGGCAAAAAAGCACAAGATGAAATGATTAAACGCACAGAACATATGGGAGCATAATATAATTTTTATAATATAGAATATTATAGGAGGAATTTCATTTATGAAATCTTTAATTGTTACAAAAGAAGGTACACTCGAAATAAGAGAAATTAATAAACCTAAAATAAATTCTAAACAAGCTTTAGTAAAAACTATAGCATGTGGTATGTGTGGAACAGATGTAAAACTTATCCATCGTACATTTAAAGGATATCCTGAAAGTATATATCCTATCATTTTAGGACATGAAGGTGTTGGTGAAGTAGTTGAAATTGGTGCTGATGTTAAAGGATTGAAAGTTGGGGATAAAGTACTTCTTCCATTTGTTGATCCTGACAAAGAATTATTCGGTGATCTAGGATCTGGTTGGGGAGCTATGAGTGAATATGCTGTTGTACATGATCCTCTAGCTTATCCAGAAAATGAAGCGCCTGATTGTGCATATGCTCAAACAGTTCTTTCTGATGATTTAGATCCTGTTGATGCTGTAATGATTGTTACTTTTAGAGAAGTGTTAAGTAATATCCGTTATTTTGGTATTACACCTGAAAGCTCTATTGTTGTATTTGGCTGTGGTCCTGTAGGCCTTACATTTATCAAATTCTTAAATCTTCTAGGTGTAAAAAATGTTATTGCTGTTGATATTTTTGATGAAAAATTAAAAATAGCTAAAGAAACTGGTGCAACATATGTTATTAATAGTAAAACTCAAAATTTAGATGAGGAAGTTCATAAATTATATGCGGATGGTGTAGATTATGTATTGGATGCTGTAGGTCTCCCATTTGTTGTAAATCAAGCAATGTCTCTAATTAAAGATCGTGGTACAGTTCTTTGTTATGGTGTACCTGAAAAAGAAGAAATTACTATTGACTTTAGTAAAGCATCTTACAATTGGAGAGTTATCTTCCAACAGATGCCTAGAAAAAAAGAAGAAGGCTTAGCTCATGAACAAGTTCTTCAATGGATTCGCGAAGGCAAACTTGTTATTAAAGATTTCATTTCTGATTATTTTAAATTTGAAGATTCTGTAGAAGCTTATGAAAAATTATTAAGTAAAAAAGTATTAAAAAAAGGTATTATCACCTTTTAATACTTAATATAGGAGGATAAAGTATGGCAAAGTACATACTTGCACATGATCTTGGTACTTCGGGGAATAAGGCTACCTTATTCTCTGAAGACGGACAATTAATTGGCAGTAAAGTTACAAGTTATGAAACACATTATTTTAATGATACTTGGGTAGAACAAGATGCTAATCAGTGGTGGCAAGCAGTTTGTACTAGCACTAAACAATTATTACAAACTTCAAATATTGCTCCTGAAAATATTGGCGCAGTTAGTTTTAGTGGTCAAATGATGGGTTGTTTATGTGTAGATAAAAAAGGAGTCCCTTTAAGACCTTCTATTATATGGGCAGACCAACGTGCACAAAAACAATCATTTGAATTAGAAAATTATATTAGTCAAAAAGATTTTTATCATATTGTTGGACATCGTAACACCGCTTCGTATGGTATTCAAAAATTAATGTGGATAAAAGAAAATGAACCTGAAATATATGAACAAACTTATAAAGTTCTAAATGCCAAAGATTATATTGTATTTAAATTGACTGGAGAATTCTGTACAGAATATTCCGATGCTAATAGTATGGCATGTTTTGATATTAATAAATTAAAATGGTCTGAACAATTAATTGACTATGCAAAAATTGATGGAGATAAACTGCCAAAATTATTTAATTCTATTCATATTGGAGGATATGTAACAAAAGAAGCTAGTCAATTAACAGGTTTAGCTGAAGGAACACCTGTTGTTCTAGGTGGTGGAGATGGTGTTGTAGCTAATATTGGATGTGGCTCTATTTCTTCTGGTAAAACATACTGTTGTATGGGAACATCTGCTTGGATAGCAACCACATCTGAAAAACCTATTTTTGATGAATCAATGAGAACAGTCACATGGGCCCATGCTGTTCCTGGTCTATATGCTCCTAATGGAACAATGCAATATGCTGGAGGAGCATATAATTGGGTAAAAGAAACTATTTGTCAATATGAATGTTTTTTAGCTAAGCAAAATAATTCTTCACCTCATATATATATGGATGAAGAAATAAAACAAAGTAAAATTGGTTCAAATGGTGTAGTTTTTTTACCTTATTTATTAGGCGAACGCGCTCCACGTTGGAATCCAAATGCTAGAGGTTCCTGGCTAGGCTTAAAACCTGAAAATACTAAAGGTGATATATTAAGAAGTGTTTTAGAAGGCATAACTATGAATTTATCTATTTGTTTAGATATTTTACGTACTCAAGTAGATATCAATGAAATTTTAGTTATTGGTGGTGGAGCTCAAAATAAAATTTGGCGTCAAATAATGGCTGATGTCTTTAATGCTAATATCAAAGTACCAAAATTGCTAGAAGAAGCTGGCTCTATGGGAGCAGCTGTTATTGGTGGTGTTGGTACTGGAATATTTAAAGATTTTACTGCTATCAATAAATTTATTTCCATAAATAGTGAACATACACCTTGTAAATCATCAGTTGAAGAATATAAATATGTAAAAGACATTTTTAATACAGCATATTTTTCTTTAGAAAGTTTATATGAAAAAATGTCAAGGAGGATATAATAATGTCAAAAATTAATCATCAAACAAGAGCTTTTGGTAGCCCTAGTAGATATATTCAAGGTAGATATGAAATTAATAATTTAAAAGAATATACAGATGCTTATGGTCAACATGTTTTAATTTTAGTAGATACATTTTTTTTTAAAGAATATAGCCAAAAATTTAATACTATGTATTCTAATGGTCCTTCTAAAGTTATTGTAAAAGAATTTATCGGAGAAATCACAGCTGAAAAAATTGATGCAATAGTTGAAGAAGTTAAAGATTTTGTTCCAGATGTTGTTGTTGGCATGGGTGGTGGTAAAACAATGGATACAGCAAAAGCTGTTTCTAACGAATATAAAGCTACTACTATTATTATTCCTACAACTGCTTCAACAGATGCACCAACAATTGGTCTTTCTGTTATTTACACTAAAGATGGTAAACATGTTGGAGCTAGACATTATGTAAAAAATCCTGATTTAGTATTACTTGATACTGATATTATTTCTAAAGCACCTAGTCGTTTCTTTGTTGCTGGTATGGGTGATGCTCTTTCTACTTATGTTGAAACTCGTGCCAACTTACAATCTCATTCTCCAAATTACGTTGGCAAAGGATTTTGTGCTACTATTGCAGTAGAAGCTATTTCTAAAGCCTGTCATGAAACAATTTTGAAAAAAGGTCGTAGTGCTTTAATGGCTATAAAAAATGGATTATGTACTATTGATGTTGAAGATGTTATTGAAGCAAATACTTTATTAAGTGGTTTAGGTGTACAAAATTCTAGTTGTGCAGGTTCTCACTCTATTGCTGAAGGGATTACTATTATTCCTGAATGTTCTAAATTATATCATGGTGAAGCAGTTGCTTTTGGTGTATTAGTACAATTAATTATTGAAGGACGTCCATCAGAAGAAATTAATGAAATTTATACATTCTTCAATGATGTAGGCTTACCTACAACATTTGAAATGTTAGGTATCAAAAATGTTAATGATGCAGATCTTATGAAAGTTGCTGAAGAATCATTAAAATCTTATTGGGATGTAGAACCATTTTCTGTAACAGCTACAATGATTTTTGATGCTATGAAAATGGCTAATGCTAAAGGTGTTGCTTTAAAAAAATAAGATTTTATTTTGATAAAGAGGTAATAAATATGTTTAATAATTTTACTTACTATACACCAACAAAAGTTATTTTTGGAAATGATGCTGAAAAAAATTTAGGTGATTTAATAAAAGATAATAATTGTAATAAAGTATTAGTTGTTTATGGTGGAAAAAGCGTATTAAAAAATGGTGTATTAAAAAAAGTAACAGATGCACTTTTAGCAAAAAATGTTAATTTTGTTGAATTAAATGGTGTCGTACCAAATCCAAAATTATCTAAAGTATATGAAGGTATAGAACTTGCTAAAAAAGAAAATGTTGATTTTATCCTTGCTGTAGGCGGGGGAAGTGTTATTGATACAGCAAAAGCAATTGCTTTTGGTATTGCTAATGATGATGATGTTTGGGATATTATTATGGGAAAAGCTCAACCTAAAAAATGTGCACCAGTTGCTACTGTTTTAACGATAGCAGCTGCCGGCAGTGAAATGAGTATGAGTTTAGTTATTACTAAAGATGAAACTAATGAGAAAAGAGGTTTGGACAATGATTTATGTAGACCACGTTTTTCTATAATGAATCCAACTTTTACAAAAACATTGCCAGATTATCAAACTCAAAGTGGATGTACAGATATTTTAATGCATACGATGGAAAGATATTTTACAAATGGAGAGCATTTAGAATTAACCGATAATATTGCAGAAGCATTAATGCGTACAGTAATAAAAAATGCTGTTATTTTACATGAAGATCCTTTTAATGATCAAGGTAGAGCTGAAATTATGTGGGCAGGAAGTTTATCTCATAATGGCTTGACTGGATGTGGTATTAAAAGTGGTGATTTTACATGTCATATGTTAGAACATGAATTGGGTGGTATGTATGATGTTACTCATGGCGCAGGTCTAGCAGCAGTATGGGGAACATGGGCTAAATATGTATATAAAGATGCTTTACCACGTTTTGTAAGATTTGCTAGAAATGTAATGAATGTAAGTGATACAAATATTAGTGATGAAGAATTTGCATTAAAGGGAATAGTGGCATTAGAAGATTTCTTTAGACGTATTGGTATGCCAACCAATTTAAGGGAATTGGGTATTAATCCAACAGAAGAAGAATTTGTATCATTGGCTAAAAATTGTGCTTTAGCTACAGGTGGAGAATGGGGTTCTGCCAAAAAACTTTATGAAAAAGATATGTATAATATTTATAAATTAGCTAAATAATAAAATGACAAAAATAAGTAAAAAATAGAGGTATTTATATTATGGAATTAACAGTTAAAGAATTAGCAAATATGATTGATCATACTTTATTAAAACCTTTTGTAACAGAAGATGATTTAAAGGCACATTGTGAAAAAGCTATGGAATATGGTTTCAAAACTGTTGCAATAAATAATGCACCTGTTCCGTTCTGTAAAGAAGTACTAAAAGATAGTCCTGTATTATGTGATGCTGCTGTAAGTTTTCCATTAGGACAATGTACTATTGAAACAAAAGTTTTTGAAACTAGAGATGTTATTGAAAAAGGCGCTGGCGAAGTTGATTACGTTGTAAACATTGTTGAATTAAAAAGCGGAAATTGGGATTATATTGAAAAAGAAATGAAAGGTATTGTTGATGTTTGCAATGAATATAATGTAACAAGTAAAGTTATTTTTGAAAATTGCTATTTAACTGATGATGAAAAAAGAAAACTTTGTGAAATCGCTCTTCGTGTAAAACCAACATTTATTAAAACATCTACAGGTTTTGGTACTGGTGGAGCAACTTTAGAAGATGTAAAACTTATGAAAGAATGCGTTGGTGATGCAATTAAAATTAAAGCTGCTGGCGGTATTCATACTTATGAAGAAGCTCTGGCTTTTATTGAAGCTGGTGCTAGTAGAATTGGTACAAGCAGTGGTATAAATATTATTGATGGCTATAAAGAAAAATTAAATCAAAATAATCTATAATTAAAATCTATTAAAATTATAATATTATACCCCTTTTTATTAGTATTTATACTATCCCCCTTTTTAATATAAATACTAAAATATAAAATATTAAATAAAAAGATAAGCAGAAAATGAACTGTTACCCTAAAATTATTTTTATATAATTTAAAGTATAATTCATTTCCTGCTTATCTTTTTTTACTTTATCTATATTTTAAACAATTGGATTTCGCTCTGGCGTACCTGCTTTACGCGGATATACTTTAGGTGTTGCTTTTTCTTTTTTGATATAGACAACAGCTCTTTTATCTTCTAATTCAGGGAGTTTTACAGGCATAGATTTAACTAATTTCCCACCTAATACAGAAAATGCTTTTTGCGCTTCTTGTATTTCTTCTTCATATTGACGACCTTTTAAAGCGATAAAAGTACCACCTTGTTTTACAAAAGGCAAACAATATTCACAAATGATAGGTAATCTAGCTACTGCTCTTGCTGTTGCTAAATCAAATTTTTCACGATATTTTTTATTTCTTGCTGCTTCTTCACTGCGTGCATGGATTACTTCTACATCTTTTAAACCCAATTCATCAACTACAAGTTGTAAAAATTTCACACGCTTATTTAAAGAATCAAGCAATGTCAATTTTAATTCTGGATAAAATATCTTTAATGGAAGTCCTGGAAAGCCTGCTCCTGTCCCCACATCAATAAGACTTACCTGTCCTGTAAATAATTCTTTTTGATAGCAACTAAGTGAGTCTACGATATGTTTTATAGCTACTTCTCTAGGCTCTGTAATCGCTGTTAAATTGATTTTTTCATTCCATTCGACTAGTAACTCATAATATCTATTAAAAGCGCTTATTTGGTCGCTAGTAAGCTCTAAACCATATTCTTTAGCTACTTCACTTAAGTCATTTACAAAGCTCATGCATTTTCCTCCTGTCGACGATATTGTTCTAAATAAACAAGTAATACAGAAATATCTGCTGGAGATACGCCAGAAATACGACTTGCTTGACCTATGGAAATTGGTCTTATCGCATTTAATTTTTCTCTAGCTTCATCGCGAAGGCTAGATACTTCATCATAATTTATATCTTCTGGCAATAATTTTTCTTCAAGTTTTTCCATGCGTTCAACTTGTTCTAATTGTTTTTTGATATAACCTTCATACACTAAAGTAATTTCTACTTGTTTTTTTACATCTTCACTGATTTCAGGAAGCTCTACGATATGTTTTAAATCATCATAGCTGATTTCTTTGCGTTTTAATAAATCCGCTGCTGTAACAGTATTGTGAATAGAGCCTAATTCAAATTCCTGCATCTTTGCTAGCGTTTCTTTATTTGGGTGAATGCGAATTTCACTCAATAATTCAATAGTATTTTTAATGCTATCACGACGTTTTACAAAGCGAGCATAACGTTCATCAGATACTAAGCCAACTTGACGACCTTTTTCTGTTAAACGTAAATCAGCATTGTCTTGACGTAAAAGCAAACGATATTCTGCACGAGAAGTCATTACACGATATGGTTCGTTAGTACCTTTAGTTACTAAATCATCAATTAAAACGCCAATATATCCATCAGAACGTTTTAAAATCAAAGGTTCTTTTCCTTGAATTTTCAACGCGGCATTGATACCAGCAATAAGACCTTGTGAAGCTGCTTCTTCATATCCAGATGTACCATTTGTCTGCCCAGCTGAGAAGAAACCGCTTATTTTCTTAAATTCCAAAGAAGGTTTTAATTGTAATGGATTAATGCAATCATATTCGATAGCATAACCAGGACGCATAATTCTCACATTTTCCAAGCCTGGAATAGTGCGTAAAAATTCCATTTGTACATCAATAGGCATACTTGTAGACATACCTTGTACATACATTTCTTCAGTATCTAAACCTTCTGGTTCAATAAATAATTGATGACGTTCTTTATCTGGGAAACGCACAATTTTTGTTTCAATAGATGGGCAATATCTAGGGCCTACACCAGTGATAATACCATTTGCCATCGGTGCACGTTCGATATTATCTCTGATGATTTTATGAGTCTGTTCATTTGTATAAGTGAGCCAACAAGGAACCTGTTCGCGAGTTTTTACATCGCTCATAAAAGAAAAATTATGAACTTCATCATCACCAGGTTGAATTATCATTTTGGAAAAATCTAAAGAACGACGGTCTACACGAGCTGGTGTACCTGTTTTAAAACGCATGAGTTCAACACCAGCTTTTAATAAGCATGAAGATAATTTTATAGCTGCTCTTTGACCATTAGGACCGCCGTCATATGTATTTTCACCAATGATAATGCGTCCTTTTAAATATGTTCCAGAAGCAAGCACTACAGCCTTACAAGTATAAACTTCACCAGTTTCTACTACTACGCCTGTTACTTTATTGTCTTCAAATAAGATTTCATCTATCAATAATTGTTTTACGTCAAGATTTTCTTGCAATTCACAAGTATGCTTCATGGTATTTTGATATAGTTTTTTATCTGCTTGTGCTCTCAAAGCCTGTACAGCAGGGCCTTTACCAGTATTAAGCATACGGTATTGAATACAAGTTTTATCAGCATTTACGCCCATTTCTCCGCCTAAAGCATCAATTTCACGGACTAAATGACCCTTAGCTGGGCCGCCTACAGATGGATTACATGGCATCATTGCTATATTATCCATATTCAAAGTTGTAAGTAAAGTATTACAACCCATACGAGCACTGGCAAGAGCTGCTTCTACGCCAGCATGACCTGCACCAATAATAATTACATCATAATTGCCTGCAATAAACAAAAAAATTCCTCCTATTTCAAACTATATCGTTTTATTTACCTATACAAAATTGACTAAATATCTGGTCAATAATATCTTCATCTACTGTATCGCCTGTTATTTCTCCCAATTTTTCCCAAGCAGAGCGAATATCTATGACAATAAAATCTTCTGCCATATTCATTTCAATAGTATTTAAACAATCCTCTAAGTATTTTTGTGCTTCTTTTAACGCATTAGCCTGACGCACATTATTTACAAAAACGCCTTCAGCCTGTTTTACTGTACCACTATATACGCGATTTACAATCTCTTGCTCTAATTCTTTTATGCCATCATTGTTAAATGTAGATATCTGCATATATTTAAAATTACCCTGCAAACGTTTTTGTAAATCTTCTAGATCTAAAACACAAGATAAATCATTTTTAGTAAGTAAAACTATACCTTCTTTACCTTGTAATAAATTAATGATTTCCTCATCTTCTTTTGTTAAATCAGAAGATGTGTCAAATAAAGCTAAAATCAAATCTGCCTTTTGTACATAAGACATGGATTTTTCTACACCAATTTGTTCTACTTTATCTTCTGTTTCACGAATACCAGCTGTATCTATAATCTTTAAAGGAACTCCACCGATATTTGCATATTCTTCTAAACTATCTCTTGTAGTCCCTGGAATATCTGTTACAATCGCTCTATCTTCACGCAAAAGTGTATTTAAAAGGCTAGATTTACCTACATTTGGCTTACCAATGATAGCTGTTACTAAACCATCACGCAAAATCCTACCAGTATTAAACGTAGATAACATTTCTTCTATGCGATTTTTTATACTTCTAACCTTTGCACTAGCTTCATCTTTTGCCACATCTTCGATATCATCTTCTGGAAAATCTATGGAAGCTTCTAAATGAGCTATGACTTCTAAAATATCATGACGCATAGCTTTGATTTCATCAGAAAATTTACCTTGAAGATGACCTGCTGCCATGCGAAGTGAAGCATCTGTTCTCGCTTTTATGATATCCATTACAGATTGAGCTTGTGATAAATCCAATCTACCATTTAAAAAAGCACGTTTTGTAAATTCACCTGGCTCTGCCATTCTAGCGCCATTTTGCAATGCCAATTCTAAAATACGGCGAACAACTAATGCACCACCATGACTTTGAATTTCCACCACATTTTCTTTTGTATAAGAATTAGGTGCCCACATTGCTATACATAAAGCTTCGTCAATGACATTACCTTTTTCATCTACAATCTTACCATATACAACTTTATGACTTTCAAAATTTTCTACAGTCAAATCCTTTTTGGCACATTTAAATAACTTACTAGCAACAATTCCAGAATTTTCACCACTGATGCGAATAATACCTATGCCACCTTCTCCAGGTGGTGTAGAAATTGCTACAATAGTATCATTTTCCCCAAAGTTTTTCATCAAAAATCCTCCAATTAGACACAAAAGGACTGCCCCAAATAATATAAACAATTGGAAACAGCCCTTTCACAGCTTTATTTTCACTATTAAATTACTAAATCTTCGTTTTTATTATGTTTAATATCCACAACTATTTTACGATGAGGTTCAACACCATCACTGTAAGTTATGATATCAGCATAATCTTGAAGTGCCATATGAATAATTTTACGTTCATGGCGATTCATTGGCTCTAAAACTACTTTTGTGCGATATTTTCTAGCTTTATTAGCTAATCTTTCTGCTAATTGACAAAGTGTTTCTTCACGGCGTTTACGATAGTTTTCCACATCTAGAACAATGCGAACTCTCGCACCTGTAACATTTTTATTAGCAGCCATATTTGTTAGATACTGCAATGAATCAAGTGTCTGACCATGTTTACCAATCAATACACCTAAATCATCACCAATGAGATTGAATTTATAATTTATATCTTCTTCAATACATTCAATCTGTATATCTTTGTGCATGGATTTGAAAATCTTCTTTAAAAATTCTTGACCTTTTTCCAATGGTGTTAATTCCTTTTCAGTTGCTCTTATTTTAGCAACTCTAGCACCAATTAAACCGAAAAAGCCCTTTGAAGGTTCTTCTAATACTTCAAAAATAACACGTTCTTGAGGCAAATCCAATTGACTTAAAGCCAATTTTTTTGCTTCTTCAATGTCTTTACCAGTTACTTCGATAACTCTTGCCATATATTATGACCCCTTTTTTGCAGAAGTATCTTCATGTCTATACATCCACCACTGCTGCAATATCTGCATAATATTATTGACAATCCAATAAATAACTAAACCAGCTGCAAAATTACAACTAATCCAACCAATAAATAAAGGCATTACTACAGACATAATCTTCATCTGCATTTGCATCTGTGGAGAACTAGAAGCTGAAGATGTTTGTTTTTGTACTACATAAGTACTTATTGCTGATAAAACAGGCAAAATGTAGTATGGGTCTGGATTAGATAAATTCATAATCCATAAAAATGTTGGATCTCCACCATAATCAATGCTTTGAAGAGCATAAAACATTGCCATCAAAATAGGCATCTGAGCTAAAAGTGGCAAGCAACCAGCTAAAGGATTTACCCCAGCATTTTTATAAAGCATACCCATTTCCTGTTGTAATCGTTTTGGGTCATTTTTAAACTTATCTTGAAGTTTTTTCATTTTTGGTTGCAATTCTTGCATTGCCTTCATAGATTTTACCTGTTTTACAGTCAACGGATAAAATGCCATTTTTATAATAATAGTCAATACTATAATTGCCACACCATAAGATTCCAAACCTACTGTGCTTAGAAAATCATGGAAAATACCCAAGATAAATTCTAATAATTGCACAATTGGATTAAAAATAGAAGAAATAAAATCCAAATCATCACATCCTATAAGTAAATTTCAAATTACCAACGAATAACCATAAATAAACATCTATTTTACAGGGTCGTATCCACCTTTATGAAAAGGATGACAACGCAATATACGTTTTATTGCCATCCAGCCACCGTGAACGACACCATATTTTTCTACCGCAATTAAGGCATATTCTGAACAAGTCGGAATATAGCGACAGCAAGGCGGTTTCAATGGAGATATAAAATTTCGATAAAATAAAATCAAACCAATGAAAATCCGCTTCACTTTTTTTCAACCTCTTTTTTCAAAATGTTAGCACGCTTACATAGTGAATAAAATGATTTCTCTAAAGCTGTAGACTTTAAATCTACAGCTGCCGCTCTGCCTACAAGTAAAAGACAATAATCATCTTTTATTTCATGACGATGTAGTCTATATACTTCTCGAAGCAATCGCTTTACGCGATTTCTAGTAACAGCATTTCCAAGTTTCTTACCAGCAGCAAAAGCCACTTTGTGAGAAGGGTGAAATGCTTTGCAATAATACATAACCATGTTCTTATTTGCTAAAGAACGGCCACAACGATAAATTTTTTGAAAATCACTATTTTCTTTAACAATGAGTTTCTTTTGCAAACTATATTTCATGTTACCCTCACTTGGGAAGTTAATCTGGCGTTTATGCTCATATATATTAAGCAAAATACAAAAAACTAAATCATTCCCAGTTGTAGAGATAGTGAAGAGCACTATCTCTACTTATGACAAAAGGAAAAAGAGGCCACCGTAGTGACCTATTATTATGCGGATAACTTATGTCTTCCTCTAGTACGTCTTCTTTTTAAAACAAGGCGACCACCTTTAGTTTTCATACGTTGACGGAAACCATGAGTTTTCTTTTTCCAATGAGTATTTGGCTGAAATGTCTGTTTCAATTTTCACACCTCCTTAAAAAACACCATAATAGTTCAAATTATAGCTATTAGAATTATAGACTACTGCTGTTTTTGTGTCAACAGATTTCAAAATACTTGTTGATATATCATGCTCATTTTGATAATATATTTATGCACTTATCCACAGGTTTTAACAAATTCTGTGGATAAGTTTTATAAAAAATTTTAAGAAAGGATTATCTCCATGACGGATATTCAATTACAGGCAACTTGGGAAGAAATATTAAAAAATCTTGAAAATTCACTATCCACGCGAGTTTGTAATAATTGGTTAAAGCCATTAAAACCGATAAAACTCACTACAGAAATGTTAGAACTAGGTGCACCTAATGTCTTCACAAAAAATTGGGTAGAAAAATATTATTTACCATTTTTAACAGATTCTTGCTATGAAATCACTAAAGCACATTTAGAAATTTCCATCACTAATCTTGAAAGTACAAAAGACGCAGAAACTATTTATCCAGATGAATTAAAACAACAACAATTAAAAAAACGCAATACTAGAGTTAGAACGAAGAAAAAAGCTACCAGTTTGGCACAATCTAATGATTTATTTCAGCCAACACTAACAGAAGCGATGCAACCACCTAGTGAAATGACAGAGACACCTCTTCCTATAAATCCTGGAGATAAATCTTCACTTAATCCTAAATATACTTTTGAAAGTTTTGTAATTGGTAATTCTAATAGTTTTGCTCATGCTGCAGCACTTGCTATTGCTGAAAATCCTGCAAAAGATTACAATCCATTTTTTATGTATGGTGGTGTAGGATTAGGAAAAACACATTTAATGCATGCAATAGGTCATAAAATTTTGCAAAAACATCCACAAAAAAGAGTGTTATACACAACTAGCGAAAAATTCACAAATGAATTAATTAATTCTATTAAAGATGGCACATCTGCTGCTTTCCGTCAAAAATATCGCAACATTGATGTATTACTTGTGGATGATGTTCAATTTTTGGCAAATAAAGAACGAATTCAAGAAGAATTTTTCCACACCTTTAATGCTCTAAAAGATGCTAATAAACAAATTATATTATCTAGCGATAGACCCCCTAAAGAAATAAAACCTTTAGAAGACCGTCTTTGTTCTAGATTTGAAGGTGGATTACTTGCAGATGTTCAAGCACCAGATTTAGAAACAAGAATTGCTATTTTAAAGAAAAAAACTTTAATGGATAATTTAGATGTACCTCTTGATGTCATGACATATATCGCTAGCCATATCGACAATAATGTTCGTGAATTAGAAGGAGCATTGACTAGAGTTGTAGCTTATGCGTCATTTAAACATTATCCTGTGACTAATGAATTAGCTGTTGATGTTTTAAAAAATACCATCACTAAACAGGAAACAACAGTTAAACAAGTGGATAAAGTTATCAACATAGCATTAATTCAAGAAACAGTTGCTAAATATTTCAAATTAACATTAGCAGATTTAAATGGAAAAAAACGCAATCGCAATATTGCTTTTCCTCGCCAAATAGCGATGTATTTAGCTAGAGAAATGACAGATGCTTCTTTACCGAGAATAGGTGGCAACTTTGGTGGTAGAGACCACACAACTGTTATGCATGCCCATGATAAAATCAAGAAACAATATCAAGATAATCCAAAAACAGCTAGCGTCATTGATGAAATACGTAAATTAATCACAAGTTAAAACTTATTAACAAGGGTTGTGGATAAGCTTGTTGATAAGCTGTGCATAACTTGTGTATAACTTGATAATATACACAACGATGTGGATATGTGGATAATTAGTCACAAAATATCCACAAGATATCAACAGGCATAAAGCCATATATCATAAGGTTTTAAGCCACTTATCAACATATCCACAGATACCTACTACTAATACTACTAAAATATAATATATATATAATATTAATAGAATAATAACATAGGAGTGGATAACTCATGAAAATCACCTGTGAAAAGAAAGAACTTGTACAAGCAATACAAACAGTTTTAAAAGCTGTACCAAGTAGACCACAAATGCCTATATTATCTGGCATATATATCAAAGCACATCAAAACTATATAGAATTACAAGGAACAGATTATGAAATCAGCATTATCTGTAAAATAAAAGCAATAATTGAAACAGAAGGTACTATTGTATTACCAGGAAAATATTTATACGAAGTTGTTCGTACTTTACCTGGTGAATATGTAGAAATAAAAAATAACGACAGTGATAACTCTGTAAACATTCGCTCTAATTCTGCACAATTTAATTTATTAAATATGCAAGAAAATGAATTCCCTATTATTGAACCATTAAAAGGTCAAATTGATTTTAATTTAAAAAATGATATATTCTTAAATTTTATCAAAAAAACATCTTTTGCTTGTGCAACAGATGAATCAAGACCAGTATTTACAGGCTGTTTAATGGATATTACTGATGAAAATATCGTAATGGCGGCAACAAATATGCACAGATTAGCATTAATAAAAGAAAATATAAATTATATATCAGATAATAATATTAAAATAATTATTCCTGCAAAAATATTAAATGAATTTACACATATATTTAATTCTGAAATACCAACAGATATTCAAATTTCCTGTACACATAATAAAATAAGCTTTTCTTATGAAAATATATATGTAATTTCACGTTTAATTGAAGGTCAATTCCCAGATTATAACCGCGTTATTCCTAAAGAATTTAAAACACATGTAAATATTAATAAAAATGAATTCCAATCTGCTTTAGACCGTGTATCTTTAATATCTCGTTCTGGTGATTATAATATTATTCATTTTGAATTTGTGGATAACATTGTAAGAATTTCCTCAGATAATCCAAATATTGGTAAAGCAGAAGAAACAATAAATGTGGATATTGAAGGTCCTGGAATAAATATTTCTTTTAATGCTAAATATATTATAGATGTATTAAAAGCTATTGATGCTGAAAACTTTATTTTTTCCTTTAATCAACCATTAACAACAGCTTCTATTACGCAAAGAGATAATAAAAACTTTGTTTATGTTGTTACTCCTGTACGCACAAAGACTATGTAATAATTATGAAAATAGATTTATTAACATTATATAATTATCGTAATTATAATAATTTAAATTTAAAATTATCTTCAAATATAAATATTTTTACTGGTTTTAATGCACAGGGAAAAACAAATATAATTGAAGCTATATATTTTTCTTCTTTAGGTATATCTCATCGAACTCGCACTGAGGGGGATTTGATACTATGGGGGAAAGATGAAGCTAGTATAAATGTTAAATTTTCAAAAAGAGATATTAATTCTATATTAAAAATAATTTTAAAAAAGAATAAGCGAAAAGAATTAAATTTTAATGGAGAAATTATTAAACAGAAAGATTTACCAGGATTATTAACAATGATATTATTTTCTCCAGAGGATTTAATGCTTATTAAGGGTTCACCCCTATTAAGAAGAAGGTTTATTGATATAGAATTATCTCAAATTAGTAGAATTTATTATAATGAATTAGTGCAATATAATAGATTATTATTACAACGCAATAATTTATTAAAAAAAATCCGTGAAAATAAAAAGCTTATACCTATGCTAGACACTTGGGATGAACAAATTGCAAAGACAGCAGCATTTATTGTGGAAAAAAGATTAAGGGGTATAGAAAAATTATCAAAATTAGCTCAAAAAATACATTATGAAATATCTCAAAAAATGGAAATACTTAATATAAGATATAATATCCATAATTATAAAAATGAGGCTTTAAATAGTTTCGATGATTTATTTAATTTTTATATACAAGCATTAAGTAAATATAGAGATAATGATATTTATAGGGGGTCTACAAGTATTGGACCACATAGAGATGATATTGATTTTTTTATCAATGATATTTCATTAAAATCTTTTGGCTCTCAAGGACAACAGCGTAGTTCTGTTTTATCTTTAAAATTAGCTGAATTAGAATTTTTAAAGCTTGAAACAGGAGAATATCCTATATTATTATTAGATGATGTAATGAGCGAATTAGATACGCGTAGAAGAGATAATTTATTATCTTTATTGCAAGATAATAATGTACAAACATTAATTACAGCAACAGATATAAATTTATTTAATTCTCACCCTAAAAATAAATTTTTCAAAGTAGAAAAAGGAATTGTCAGTGAATAAATGAGAAAGGCATATAGTATTATTTATTATATGAATTAATAATATGAAAAGAGCATATTCAAATAATTTATTTGAGACTGGAAATACAATAATTCCTAAAACAATGAAAAATCTAGGTCTTTTAAAAGAGTATAAGAAAAACCAAATTTTTTACAAATGGGGGGATATAGTAGGCAAGGAAATAGAAAAACATATATCCCCTCAAGAAATAAATTTTGGTGTATTATATGTATATGCAAATTCGTCTGTATGGGCAAATAATTTTCAATATTTAAAGATAGAAATCATTGAAAAAATAAATGATTTTTTAGGGTATAAATTTGTTAAAGATATACAATTTACTAGATTAAGGAAGAAAAAAATAGATAATTATTCATCTGTTTTAGAAAGAAAAATTGACTTAGGAAAATATGTACGAAGAGTCCCAATAACAGATGAGGATTTAATATTAGCAGATACTAAAGTTCAACAAATAGAAGATGAAAATTTAAGGCAAAAATTAAAAACGATTTATTTAAAAAGTATACAATTAACAAGATTAAAAAAAGATTATGGGTGGATAGCCTGTGAGCGATGTGGCAGATTAACGCCAAAAGAAAAACCTATTTGTTTTAATTGTCTGCGAGAAATAAAAGAAGAAAAAGAAGCTACTATAATTGAAATATTTGAAGAAATGCCATGGGCTAATTATCAAGATATATCACAATATGTAGTTTGTAATATGGATATGGTAAAAAAAATGCGTGATAAATTAATTCAAATGATAGCAAGTAAATTATCCCCCGATGATTATACTAGTGTGGAAGCTATAAAATTAGTTATGCTATATAAAGCTATTTCTCCAGAAAAATTAAATGAATATATAATAAAAGATACATTAAATAAATTACGTTTTGACATGGCTTTTTGGGATAATAATAAAATAAAAGCGAAGAGAAAATAAAAAAGATGTGTATATCTCTATAAAGATATACACATCTTTTTCTATTTATCCACTTATCCACAAGATGATATATATTTTTGTGGATAAACAGATGTTTTTTATCTATTTTTTGTGATTAATCAATAAATTTTTTAAATTTATCCACAGATGTATTCACAATTAATGTGGATGGAAAATTCACTTCAGTTAAAATTTGATGTACATATTTATGATTTCCGACATCATTTGCGATATGAGCATCACTGTTGATAATTAAATTAGTTTGATGTTGTGCACAATATTTTAGTAAGATTTTCATATTTTCACGAGAATTTAATCGTTCACCATCAGGTCGTACAGAGCTATTGTTGAGTTCTAAAAGAACATTATATTCTTTAGCAGCAAGAGCGAGTTTTTCATAATCAACAGGATAATAACCATTATCAGGATGACCTATAATTTTTATTTTATCATGTTTCATAGCATTGATTATGGCAGATGTATTTTCTTCTTGGCTACCAGGTTTTATACATATATCATGAAGACTAGCAATACCATAGTCTATTTTACTGAATGCTTTTGTGGATAAATCCATAGTTCCATCATAATCTATAATATTGATTTCAGCACCCATGCGAATTAGTAGGTCATCTTGTTTTCTAGGGATAACTTTAAAATTGTAAAAATATATTTCAGAACAAGTTCCAGGCATTTTATTTGTATGTTCTGTAATTCCCAATAATTTTAGACCTTTAGTTTTTGCACTATCAATCATTTCTTGAAGTGTGCTATAAGCATGACCACTAGCGATTGTGTGGGTGTGGACATCTAAGATATCAATCATTTGTAAGTCCTTCTTTCCTTATAATATAGTTTTATTTTGAAATATCTTTATAAGCCTGTCAATAAGTACTTTTGACTAAAAATATTGTATACATATATACATATATTTTTTCATTGATATTTTGTTTTATTATGATATAATAATTTTAGTTATGTAATATATGTATAAAATCTATAACAAAAAGTTATAGATTTTATTAAAGATGAGCCGATTGCCATAACATTTATATTTAAATTTACTAAGAAGGCTCTTTTATAATAGTATTTAGTATAAAGAGAACCAATGAAATGATAAGATTGGCTTATAGGAGGTCATAATAAATGTTTAAAAGAGTCTTAATTGCTAATCGTGGTGAAATAGCAGTACGTATCATACGTGCTTGTCAAGAAATGGGTATAGAAACTGTAGCTGTTTATTCTGATGAAGATGCAGATGCAATGCATGTAAGATTAGCAGATTATAGTTATAATATTGGTCCAGCTGATGCTAGTGAAAGTTATTTAAATATTGATGCTTTAATGGAAGCTGCTGAAAGAACAGAAGCAGATGCTGTTCATCCAGGATATGGATTTTTATCCGAAGATGCTGATTTTGCAGAAATGGTAACTAAAGCTGGAATGACATGGATTGGTCCATGGGCAGATACTATCCGTAAAGTTGGCGATAAAGATGAAGCTAGAGCTGCAATGATACCATCAGGTATTCCAATGTCAAAAGGTAGTACTCCATTGACTAGCGTAGAAGATGCTGTTGAACAAGCAAAAGATGTAGGCTATCCTATTATTTTAAAACCAGTAGCTGGTGGTGGTGGTAAGGGTATGCTTATCGCTAACAGCGAAGATGATTTAAGAAATATCTTAACTATCATTGATATAAATAAAGTAAAATATTATTTTGAACATTATATTGAACATTCTCGTCATATTGAAGTACAGATTGTAGCTGATAATTATGGTCATGTTATTCACTTAGGTGAACGTGAATGCTCTTTACAACGTCGTAATCAGAAATTATTAGAAGAATCTCCTTCTATTGCTTTAACTCCAGACCGTCGTGCCGAAGTTGGTGCTTTAGCTATTAAAGCAGCAAAAAGTGTTCACTACAATAATATTGGTACTGTAGAATTTTTACTTGATTTGAAAACAAATCAGTTTAATTTCATGGAAATCAATCCACGTATTCAAGTAGAACATGGTGTAACAGAAGCTGTTACAGGTATTGACCTTGTGCGTACACAAATTCGCATAGCAGCTGGTGAATCTTTAGACTTACAACAAGAAGATGTAAAATTCACAGGTCATGCTATTGAATGTCGTATCAATGCTGAAGACCCAGATAATAATTTCATGCCATCTCCAGGAAAAATTGATTTCTTCTTAGAACCTGGTGGACCTCGTGTTCGTGTAGATAGTGGTGTTTGTGCAGGACTTTCCATATCTCCATATTATGATTCTTTGATTGCAAAAATCGTAGTACGCGGACGTACTCGTGGCGATGCTATTAAAATTATGCGTCGTGCTTTAAATGAATTTAAAGTTGGTGGCATCAAAACAACAATACCACTTCATCAACGTATTTTGAAAAATGAATACTTCTGCACAGGTGATATTGATACAAGATTTATTAGAAATCATTTCTCTAAATATGTACAACCAATGACACCTGCACAGTTGAAAGCTTCTAAGACAGCTAAAACTGAAAAAGAAATTATTAATGCTATAAATGCAAGTATGTATTATGCTTAATTTATAAAAATATATAGTAATATACCTAGCCCTGATAACAGAGATAAATTGTTATCAGGGTTTTTTTATTGACAAAATAAATAAAAATGATAAATAATGAATTAATTCAATTTATATTTAGGAAAGGTAAAGGTGGAGATAATGAGTAATTCTCGTGTAAGAATTATTAAAGACCCAGAAAAGAGAAAACAAGAAATCATAGAAGCAGCCTTACATTTATTTTCCCAAAAGGGATATGAGCATACAACTATACAAGATATTGCTAAATATTTAAATATATCTCAAGGATTATGTTATCGTTATTTTAAATCTAAAGCGGAGATATTCACAGCAACTGCTGAATTTTATGCACAGCAGATTTTAATTCAAATAAGACAACCTTTTCCTGAAAATATGAAAGCAATTGATAAATTTAATGTTACGATAAAAAGACTTTTTCAATATATTATCAAACATGGTGAGTTTGAAGCTAATAGTGAAGTAAGTGCCTTACGTGCGGATAGATTAGATAGTATTTCCAGACAGATTATAGAAGTGATCATACCGATAATTAAGCAAGGTAATGAAGAAAAGATATTTAATTGTCATGATATAGAAAGAACGACTAAGATTTTTATTTTTGGTTTGGTGCATACTTTTCATGAAGAAATGCCTAAGCAAAATATAAAGGATTATATTAAGTCTTTTTTAGAGTATTTAAAGACAAATTTAGTATTGATTTTAAATATAAAAGAACCTGAATTACTAGGTGAAGGTTGGGAAAACATTTTATAGATATAGATGTAAAAAACTAGGTGTTATATTATATCGACACTTAGTTTTTTTTATTTGACGGTATAGTTTATTTGTAGTAATATTTAAATGAATGAATTTATTCATTCGTGAGATGAGATGATAAAATTTGTTATTATATTAGGATTTTTCTGATATTATATAAGTGATGAATAAAATAGAAATGAATACAGAAGGAGGGATTTATGATGAAGAAAATATTTTTTGTGCTATGTTTGTTATTATCTTTATATTTATGCACAGGTTGTGGAAAAGATGAACAAGTTGTGGATAACACTGTTTATGTAAAAACACAGACAATTGATTATGGTGCAAGTAGTAATGAAGATAATTATGCAGGTGTAGTTAAAGGTCGTTATGAAACTAATTTGGCTTTTCAAGTTAGTGGAAAAATATTATCTAGAAATATAAATTTAGGAGATAGAGTATCAGCAGGAGATATCTTGATGGTCATTGATGACAAAGATATTAGACAGAGTGTAAATGCCTATGATGCTCAAGTGGAAGCTGCTAAATCGCAATTGAATTTAGCACAATCTAATCTTGCTAGATATGAACAGTTATATGCAGCTAATGCAGTTAGTGCTCAATCTTTAGACCAATATCAAAATGCTTATGATAGTGCTTTATCAGCATATAATCAAGCTGTAGCTCAAGCGACACAAGGATATAATTCTTTGGGTTATACACAATTAGTCGCAAATGCAAATGGTGTTATTTCTAGTGTAAGTGGTGAAACTGGTCAAGTCGTAAGTGCAGGTCAGACCGTAGCTGTACTTATTCAAGATGGAGAAAGAGAGATTGAAATATCCATTCCTGAAAATAAAATTCAAGATATAAGCATAGGCCAAAATGCGACAGTTGATTTTTGGGCTTTAAAAGGCACTACTGTTCAAGGTGTAGTCAGAGAAATATCACCAATAGCTGATGCCGTAGCAAAGACTTATAAAGTTAGAATTAGTCTTGTAAATCCTCCATCTGATATTCAATTAGGTATGACTGCAAATGTTATATTTGCAGGAGCAAATAATGGTGATACAAATATTAGTTTGCCATTGAGTGCGTTGTATCAAGTGGAAAATAAAACTCAAGTTTGGATCGTCAACAATGCTTCTTGTGTGGAATTAAAAGATATAAATGTAATATCTTTGGGAAAAAATGACGTGATTGTCAGTGGATTAAATAAAGGTGATGTAGTAGTAACAGCAGGTGTGCATAAACTTTATGAAGGGCAATCAGTAAAATTAGCGGATGGTGATACTTTATGAGAAATTTAACAGAAGTATCATTAAAAAATAAAAATCTAGTCTGGTACTTTATCGTTGTGATTTTTTTTGCAGGAATTTTTTCCTATACGAAATTGGGACGAATGGAAGACCCTTCATTTACGATTAGGCAAATGGTAGTGTCTGTAGCTTGGCCAGGAGCGACAGCTTCACAGATGGAAGAACAAGTTACAGATAAGATTGAGAAAAAATTGCAAGATACACCAGGTCTTGATTATGTAAAAAGTTTTTCGCGTTCAGGCGAAGCTGTTATCTATGTGAATTTACGTGATGATATAGATAATGATAAGATACGACCTACATGGCTTGAAGTTCGCAATATGGTTGATGACATAAAAAAGGATTTACCAGAAGGCGTTTATGGGCCATATTATAATGACCGATTTGATGATGTATATGGTTCTATATATGCTATCACAGGTGATGGTTATTCTTATGAAGAAATGCGTGAAAAGGCAGAAAAAATAAGACGTATCTTATTGACTGTGGATAATGTCAGCAAAGTAGAACTTGTAGGTGAACAGCCTGAAAAAATATATATAGAAGCTTCATTAGATAAGCTTTCTGAATTGGGTATTAGTCCTCAAGATATCATGCAAGCAGTGCAGACTCAACAACAAATGACACCTGCGGGCATGATTGAAACTCAAACGGATAATGTATATTTACGTTTAAGTGGACAATTCGCTGATGTGGATATGCTCAAAGAAATGCCTATCAATGCTGGGGGTAAAATTTTGCGTTTGGCAGATATAGCCAAAGTAGAACGTAGATATGTAGAACCAGCAGAACCAAAGATGTTCTACAATGGAAAACCAGCTATAGGTCTTGCTGTTTCCATGGAAGCTGGAGGTAATATTTTAACTCTAGGTGATAATCTACAAAATACTATTGAAGAAGTGCAAAAATATATACCTACAGGTTTAGAGATAAATCAAGTATCTAATCAGCCTCAAGTGGTAAAAGACTCAATAGATGAATTCGTAGGTTCCCTGCGAGAAGCAATTATCATCGTATTAGCAGTCAGTTTTTTGAGTTTAGGACTTAGAACAGGTATGGTAGTTGCAGGTTGTATACCTCTTGTTATTTTAGGCGTATTTGTTGCTATGGAAGCTTTAGGTATAGATTTGCATAAGGTTTCTTTAGGAGCGTTGATTATTTCTTTAGGTTTATTAGTGGATGATGCTATTATTGCTGTAGAAATGATGAGTGTAAAACTTGAAGAAGGCTTAGATAGATTTAGTGCTGCTTGTTATGCGTATAAAGCGACAGCTATGCCAATGCTTAGCGGTACACTAATTACTTGTGCAGGCTTTATACCTGTAGCTTTTGCCGATGGATTAGCATCTGAATTTTGTAGTGCGTTATTCCCTGTAATTGCTATAGCTTTGATTTTATCTTGGATTGTATCTGTAATGGTAGCTCCATTATATGGTTATAAAATAATTAAAGTTAAAGTAAAAAAAGATGAAAAGGGAAATGTAGACCCATATCAAAGTAAATTTTATACATTTTTTAGAAAGATATTATGTTATTGTTTAACACATAAAAAAATAATATTGTCTAGCACAGTGGTTATATTTGCTATTTCTATTTATTGTATGAAATTTATAAGTCAGGAATTTTTCCCACCATCTCAAAGACCAGAGCTTGTAGTAGAACTTACTTTGCCAGAAGGTTCATCTATAAAGGCTACAGAAGAACAAGCTGAAAAACTGGCAGATGTTTTAAGTGAAGAACAAGATAAAATAGATAATTTTGCTTATTATACAGGTCAAGGTTCTCCACGTTTTGTATTGACTTTTGACCCTGTATTACCAAAAGATAATTATGCTCAATTTGTAATTACAGCAAAAGATGTAGAAGCTAGAGAATATTTAAATCAAAAATTATTTAAAATCTTAAATGAAGATTTTCCAGCAGTACAATCAAATATTAAATTTTTACAAATGGGGCCACCTGCTGATTATCCTGTAATGATTAGAGTTTCAGGATATGATGTAGACAAGGTAAAAAATATAGCTGATGAAGTGGCTATGAAGATGCGCCAAGATAGTAATATTTACAATGTAAATTTTGATTGGCAAGAAAAAGCAAAAACACTTCATTTAGAATTAGACCAAGATAAATTGAGAGCAATGGGTATATCTAGTCAAATGGTTGCCCAGACTTTATATACAGAACTTACAGGAGCAACAGCTGCTCAATTTTATCAAGGTGATAGAACCATTGATATAGTTATGCGATTATCTGATAACGATAGAGATAATCTGGAAAAAGTGCGCAATTTACCGATTTATTTAGGGCAATATGGATATGTACCACTTGAACAGATTGCTAAAATTAGTTATCGTGCAGAAGATGGTGTTATTTGGCGTCGTGATTTAAAACCTACAATCACTGTTCGTGGTAGTATTTATCAAGGAACAGCCAATGATGCAACTGAAAAAATATATAATCAATTAGCTGATTTACAAAAAGATTTACCATTTGGTTATAGCATTGAACCAGATGGAGCTATGTCGGATAGTCAAACAGCCATGGAACATTTGTTAAAACCTATACCTGTGATGGTCATAGCGGTTATTACTATATTGATGTTCCAGTTGAGAAGTGTACAGTTAATGATAATGACTGTACTTACAGCTCCGCTTGGCTTAATTGGTGTTAGCTTTGGTATGTTATTGTTTGATAAACCAATTGGGTTTGTTGCAGTATTAGGTATCTTGGCTTTATTTGGTATGATTATTCGTAACTCAATTATCTTGATTGACCAGATAAAGAAACATATGCTTGATGGTGAAAAACCATGGAATGCTATTATTGATTCTGCTGTATTGCGCTTCCGTCCAATAATGCTTACAGCAGCAGCGGCAATACTTGGAATGATGCCACTTGTACCAAGTACACTATGGGGCTCTATGGCAATTGCTATTTCTTGTGGTTTAGTAGTCGCTACGATTTTAACTTTGCTCATTTTACCAACAATGTATGCAGCATGGTTTAAAATCACACCAGATAGTGAAAATAAATTGAAACAGAAATAAAATGTTTCACGTGAAACAAAAAGAGTTTTTAGATAATTTTCGTCTAAAAACTCTTTTTTTATAAATAAAATTAGTCAAGGAAATTTGTCCATGAAATAAAATTTTTATATAAGTTTTAAATCATTTATTATTATAATTAGAGTATGATTTCATTGTTTTGTTATAAGGTAAATTATTATAATTAAAGATAAGGATTGAACAATATGGTAGAAGATATTTTAAAATTAATAAAAAATAATTATAAAATGAGAGAATTATTATCATCTTGTCCATTGTTTATTTTAGAACGAATGGAGAAATGTAATTTTCCTGCTGGTAAATTTGAGCTTTTTCAAGGGAAAAAATATGATTTTACATATATAGTTGTTTCAGGACAGATAAAAATTTTTTTGATATCGACTAATGGTAAATCTGTTGTTTTAGATATTTATGGAAGTGGTATGTTAATTGGCGAACAAGAAGCTATTATAAATAAAGCATACAGTGCATCTGTTTTTAATATTACAGATGTTACATTATTAAAAATTAATAATAATGATTTTAGAAAGTGGATTTCTTGTGATAATTTATTTGCCAATAAGTTATTACATAATTTATCATCACAAATTTATAATTTAACACAAAGAACAGAACGATATAGTCTTTATTCTGCAATGGAACAAATTATAAGTTTTTTAATTAAATCTTATGAGAATAATGAAACTATTACTAGAGAAAAATTAACATATGAAGTAGATACTTCATATCGTAATATTAATCGTATTTTGAAAAAATTAATAGATTTAAAGGCAATTGAAATTAATAATGGCAAAATTTATATCTTAAATAAAAAGTTAATAGAAAGAATATTAGAAAAAAATAATTAATTGCATAAGAAAGGGCGAGAAAATTATGTACAAGAAAGAACCACATATACAATTAACATCTGAAATAAATACAGATAGTGCTATCATTATGGGAGATCCTGCACGCATTGATGCAATTGCTAAATTAATGGCAGATACAAAAGAATGGGCATTTAATCGCGAATACAAATCAATTGTAGGAACGTATAAAGGTAAAAAAATATTAGCTATTTCTACTGGTATTGGTGCTCCATCTACAGCTATTTGCATTGAAGAATTGAATAATATAGGTGTAAAAAAAATTATACGAGTTGGCTCAGCTGGAGCTATGCAGCCTAATATTAATTTAGGAGAATTAATCATTGCTGAAGGTGTTGTTCGAGATGATGGATTATCCAAAAAATATGTTCCGGAAATATATCCGGCAGTTCCTGCTTATCGTTTATTAAAATTAGCTCATAAATATAAACCAGAAGCTGTTTATGGCATAATACGTTCACATGATGGTTTTTATGTAGATGATAATGAAAGTGTAGAACAATTTTGGTCTGAACAGGGAATAGTAGGTTCTGATATGGAGTCTGGTATTTTGATGGTACTTGGACGTAAACGAAAAATAGAAACTTTATCTATTTTAAATAATGTAGTTTTATATCAAGGTGATTTAGCTCAAGGTATTAATAGTTTAGTTAACGGTGAAGATTTAATGGCACAAGGTGAGATTTCTTCTCTAAAATTAGCCTTAGATATATTAAGTGATAAAGAATTGGAGAGATAATCATGAGCAATACACAAATAGAAAAACAACATAATTGGTGGTATAGTCAATTATTTACTAATTGGAAAAAATTTGAGATAAGTTATATTTCAATATTGATTTTATTACAATTAATTGTATATGCAATTGTTCCTGATAGTGTAATTGGCATGATTTCAGGTGTAGCTGGAGTTCTTTGTTTAGTATATGGTATGAAGGGAAGAAAGATTTCCTTTATTTTTGGAACAATTCAATGTATTGCTATGACTTATATTGCTTGGATAAGTCATGCATATGGATCTTTTGCTATGGACATAATATATATAATTTCACAACCAATTGGCTGGTTTATGTGGGGAAAAAACGAAGCAACACATTCGTTTGAAGCAAATACAAGACGAAAAATTTTCCTTGCTGCATTTATAGCATGGATTATTGGTTGGTTCGTATTATCAATGCTAGGTGGACAATTACCATATTTGGATTCTATAAATTTCATTATTAGTTTAATTGCACAGTTATTATATATCTTAAAATATAAGGAAAATTGGTCATTATGGATTATCGTAAATATTGCCAATGCTACTTATTGGACGATTTTAACAATTCAAATGTTAATGGGAGAAAATAGCATAGGTTCTTTAGGTGCTAATTTATCTCAAGTAGCATTGCAATTTGCTTTATTGTTTAACTCTGTATATGCCAATAAAGTATGGGCAAGTGGTGCAGCTGATAATGAAGGTGGAGCAAAATAAAATGTTTCACGTGAAACAAAAAAGTGCAAGTAAGAAATTTCTTACTTGCACTTTTTCATTTATTTAATTAGCAAATCTTTTACGAGGTTTTCTACTAATTGGTGGTTTGAGATACATTAAGGCACTTGTTATGAACATTAAAATTCCAGCGAAAATAAAGACAAATTTTAAACCAAAGAAAGTGCCGATAAAGCCACCAACTAATGGGCCAATAGTTGAACCAATTTGTTGGGCTGCAAACATCAAACCAAAGATACGCCCACGTTGTTCGGCTGGACTTTTTTTAACTAAAATAGAATTGATTGATGGATATACACCAGCATAGAATAAACCACAAACAAACTGCAAAATAGCAAATGGAGTAAGCGTGCTAGGTATGGATTGAATGATTAAAATAAAACCTGTACCAGCAAGGGTTATACACATAGTACGGAAAAATCCATGTGATTGACCATACCTACCCCAAAGCGGTGCAGAAATAGCTCCAGCAAAGCCACCTAAAGAAAAGACCATACCAGATAACATGATAACATTATCCATGCTATGATGTAGTTCAGCTACATATAATGTTAATATAGGCTGAAGAATTAAAATTGCCATCTGGATAACAACAGCACATTCAAGCATACGTCTAATCATAGGCACTTTTAATAAATTTACTTTTTCTGCTTCTTTAGCCAATGCTAATTGTTCAGGTGTTTTAGCTTCACGAGGTGGTTCTTTGATAAATATTAAGGTGATTAAAGTAATTAAAGCAAGAGCACCTGCAGAGATAAAGAAGGAAACTCGCATACCAAATACACTGGCTAATACACCACCGAGTAATGGCCCAATAACTCCTCCAGCAGTTAATGCACCTTGCATTACGCCCATACAAAAACCGAGTTTTTCTTTGGGAGCATAAGAGGACATAATAGCAAGTTCAGCAGGCCAAAGTCCAGCGGCAAAACCTTGGAGAATACGAGCAAACATTAATTGAATAGGAGAGCTAACGATACCACAGATGAAATAAGTAATAGCAAGACCTACTCCAGCACGTACTGCCATAGGTTTTCGCCCTTTTTTGTCAGATAATTTGCCCCAGATAGGAGCCATAACAGCACTAACGATGAATGTTACGGAAAATATAATGCCTGACCACATGTTTACATTGTCAGATGTTACACCTAATTCATTAATTAAATACATAGGTAAAAATGGAATGAGCATAGTATAACTAGCTGACATCAGTACAACATTGCAAGTCAAAATGGCTAAAACAGCTTTCCAATTCAATTAAATCAATCCTTTCGTAATAATTTCATAGTTTATTAATTATTTTTATAAAAAAATAATTAAATATCTAAGATGATTATACATCAAAAGGTATAAATTAAAAAGCTACTATAGACGAAAAATATTCTTTGGGCTACAATTAATTATAGATTAATAAATAAGGACGTGATATTGTGTATAAATTAGCACCATCATTATTAGCAGCTGACTTTGGTATTATAAAAGAACAATTAGCCAAATTAGATGAAGCAAAAGTCCCATATCTTCATTTAGATATTATGGATGGAGTTTTTGTACCTAATTTATCTTTTGGTCTTGCTGTTGTTGAGTCTATTCGTAAATATACAAAAATGGTTTTTGATGTGCATTTGATGATTATAGAACCAGAACGTTATGTAGAACAGTTCGCTAAAGCTGGTACAGATATTTTCTGTTTTCATATTGAAGCAACTAAAGATGCAAAAGCTACAGTAGATAAAATAAAAAAATGTGGTATGAAAGCAGCTATCGCTGTAAAACCAGCAACACCAATAAGTGAAATAAAAGATTTATTAGGTGAATTAGATATGGTCTTAGTAATGACTGTAGAACCAGGTTTTGGTGGTCAAAAATTCATGGAAGACCAGATGGAAAAAGTAAAAGAATTAGTAAAACTTCGTGAAGAAAATAATTATAAATATGATATTGAAGTTGATGGTGGTGTAAATCCTGAAACAATAAAAACATGTTTTGCTTCTGGTGCAAATGTAATTGTAGCAGGTTCTGCCGTTTTAGGAGCAAAGGATATTTCTGCAAGAGTAGAAGAATTTGCTCAAATTGCCAAAGAATATAATATTTAATTTTTATCATAAAAAAACGTATTATCCATAAAAGATAATACGTTTTTTATTTGAATTATTTAATTTGCGACAGTATCTGTAGTTGTGTTTTCAGTTACTGGTTGGCGATTTTTTTGACCTGTCCAGCCATATTTGATTGTGAGAGTTGTTATACCTGCGATTAACATAAATAATGCCATAGCAAAATATCCAAGGTCAAAAGAACCTGTTTCTGTTTTGATAAAGCCCATCATATAAGGACCAACCCAACCACCAAGGTTACCACAGGAATTGATAAGACCGATAGCACCAGCAGCTGCAGGGCCTGTTAAGAATGTAGTAGGAACTGTCCACCATACGCCCATAGAAGCATAGATACCGATAGCGGATAAGCAGATTAAAAATAATGCTACAGAAGGATTGCTAGCAAATGGGCTAAGTCCAAGACCGATAGCACCGATGAACATGGCAATAGCTACATGCCAAACTTTATCACCTGTTTTAGTAGATGTATAACCTGCGATTATTTGTACGATTAAAGCTACAGTCATAGGGATAGCGATAGCGCCACCTAATAGAGAGGTTGACCAACCGGAAAGGCTTTTTAATACAGTTGGCATCCAGAAGTTGAAGCCCCAGAAACCAATTACCCACATGAAATAGATAAAGCAAAGTTTTAAAACTTTTTTATCAGTAAAAGCTTGCATAACAGTATATTTTTTTACTTTTTGTAAACGAGCTTGTTCAGCTTCAAAAGCTTCTGTTAAATATTTTTTCTCAGCATCATTGAGCCAAGATACTTGATCTGGTCTATCTTTAACCCAGAAGAAGAATACTACAGCAAAGAGGAGAGCAGGAACAGCTTCTAAGATGAATAATTCTTGCCAACCATGCATACCTAAAATAGAAGTATTTAATAAAACACCAGCTAAAGGAGCACCGATAATAGTAGATAATAATAGCGAAGTAAGCATTAAGGAAGTAGCACGAGCTCTTTCTTTTGGTGTGAACCAACGAGGGAATAATACAGAATAAATAACAGGATAAAGACTTGCTTCAGATGCACCAAGTAAGAAACGATAGATATAAAATTCAGTTTGAGTAGACATGAAAGCCATAAGAACGCAAACGAGACCCCATGTGAACATGATACGGGCAATCCATTTACTAGCAGAATATTTAGCAGCGATAAGAGAACCAGGAATTTCTAAAAGTAAGTAACCCATAAAGAAGATACCAGCACCAGCTCCAAAGATTTCAGGTGTAAGCCATGGTAAATCTTCAGTCATAGTCAAAGCTGCATAAGCTATATTTACACGGTCGATACAAGCGATGATTGAAACTAAGAATACAGGTAAAATAATATGTAAATCACGCTTTCTTTTTAAACTTGCAAAATTGATTTGTTCCATTGTTAAAACCTCCTAATAAAATATTTTGTGTAAAACTAAGTATAAATACAAAAAACCTCCGCCCCATAAAGGGACGGAGGTTATATTTCCGCGGTACCACCCTGATTTTGTCTTAATTATAGACAACAGCTCTCAACGTACATCATAATACGCGTTTCTTATAACGTAGAACAAACGTTTTAGCTTACTGGATTTCAGCTAAAATCTTCAAGGATGATTTTCATTTTTCTTTTGGCTACCACTTTTCAGCAAAATAGTGGCTCTCTGTAAGCTTTAAGGAAAAATTACTTGTTCCTATCTCTAGATTTATACTTTATTTTATATTTACAAATTTACAAAACTCATTGTAAATTAATATAATCTTATATTGCAAAATTGTCAATAGTTTTTTTAAAATAATTTATGATAAAATAAATAAATAATAAAAATTACAGAAAGTAGGTTGAAAAAATGGATAGTAGAAATTTACAATTAGCACATAATCTCATAATTTATTCTGTGCGTTTACAAAAAGGTGAAAAACTTTTAATTGAATTGATTGATGAAGGTATGGAGCTTGCACAAGCTTTGATACAAGAAGCTTATAAAGTAGGCGGTATACCATTTTTGACTATAAAAAATTTGAAAATGCAACGTGAATTATTATTAAATTCTACAACAGAGCAAATGAAGCTTTGTGCAGAATATGAATCACTTCGTATGAAAAACATGGACGCATATATTGCTATTCGTGGCAGTGAAAATGTAAGTCAATTAAGTGATGTGTCAGCAGATAAAATGGAAATTTATTCTAAATATTGGATGAAACCAGTGCATAGTGATATACGCGTGCCAAAAACAAAATGGTGTGTTCTTCGTTATCCAAATGGTTCTATGGCACAGCTTGCAAATATGAGTACAGATGCTTTTACTGATTTTTATTACAATGTTTGCAATTTAGATTATGCTAAAATGGGTAAAGCTATGGATAGCCTAGTTAAACGCATGGAAAATGCTGATAAAGTCAGAATTAAAGGCAAAGGAACAGATATAACTTTTTCTATCAAAAATATGCCAGCTGTTAAATGTGCAGGTGATTGTAATATTCCAGATGGTGAAGTGTATACAGCTCCAATTAAAGACAGTGTAAACGGAACAATCACATATAATACACCATCAATTTATCAAGGTACTACTTTTGAAAATGTATCTTTTACTTTTGAAAATGGTAAGATAGTAAAAGCTACAGCAAATCATACAGAGACTTTAAATAAAATTTTGGATACTGATGAAGGTGCAAGATATATAGGGGAATTCTCTTTTGGTCTAAATCCATATGTAACTTTCCCTATGAAAGATATCTTATTTGACGAAAAAATAAGTGGTAGTTTACATTTCACTCCAGGTTGTGCTTATGAAGATGCAGATAATACAAATCGTTCAGCTGTTCACTGGGATTTAGTTTTAATTCAGACTCCTGAATATGGTGGAGGAGAAATTTATCTTGATGATGAATTAATTCGCAAAGATGGTCTATTTGTTGTGGAAGATTTACTCTGTTTAAATCCTGAGAATTTAAAATAACAAGTAAAACATAATTAGTAAGAAAACAAGGTACTACAAGGGTTTTGGTAGTATCTTGTTTTTTTGCAAAAAATCAAAATATTATATATAGTACTTCTTTGTTTACATATTTTGACATTTTTTATTAGATATTGTAAAATTGCCAATAAGAAAAATTAAATCCTTAATATCTCTAAATATGTCCAGCGTCCTGGAGGTGTCGATGTTGTTTTACGATGGTATAAAAGTATACATGCAGAATGGTAAATTAGACGATGTAGAGATAGCTTATTATATTAATAAAATAAGGGAAACACATAAGGGTAAAATCCTAAAACGTATATCTTTTATTTTAGGCGAAGGCTATATTGATTTAAGATACATGTTCCAATCTTATCCTTTTGAAAGAATATGGCGAATTTCTACAGAAGATAGACTTATTGAATCTGTTGTATAAAGAAAAGAACTGCAAACAAATGATTGTATATTTTTCATTTGGTTGCAGTTCTTTTTTTATGTTAAGATGAAGTTAAAAGAAATAAAAGTAGGTGAGAAAAATGACAGAACAGAAAAGAATATTGATTGCAGTGATGATAACATCATTCATAGGTCCATTTATGGGGAGTTCAGTAAATATCGCTGTTCCAGCCATGGCTGAAGATTTTAACATGATGCCAGATGAGTTAACTTGGGCTGTTACAGCTTTTTTAATTGGTTCAGCAGCCGCTTTATTACCTTTTGGTCGTTTAGCTGATATAAAAGGACGCAGAAGAATATATCTACAAGGATTGGCTTGTATTTGTGCTACTACTTTAGTCTGTGCAGTAGTGCAAAACTTTTTAGCTTTTATCTTTGTGCGATTTTTGCAGGGATTGTCCATGTCAATGATTTTTGGTACAAGTATGGCATTACTGGTCTCTTGTTGTGGTGCTGAGAACCGTGGCAAGACGATAGGTTTATCGGCAGCGTGTGTATATTCAGGTGTTTCATTAGGGCCTTTTATTGGTGGTTTTATCACAGATTATTTGGGCTGGAGAATGATTTTTTGGCTTACTGGTATAGCTTTATTGATAAATTTCTTTTTGATTTTTAAGGTGAAAACTGATTGGTATGGAGCAAAAGATAAAAAATTTGACTATATTGGTAGTATTATTTATCTAGTGATGATAGTTTTATTTTTATATGGATTATCAGATTGGACAAGACATGAATTTGTGCATTATATGCCATTTATAGCTTTTATTTTATTTTTATTATTTATATATGAGCAGAAAAAAGTTGCTTCACCACTTGTAGATTTATCTATTTTTAAAAATACAGTGTTTACCATGTCAAATATAGCCGCTTTAATTCATTATAGTGCGACTTTTGCTTTAGGTTTTGTATTATCTTTATATTTGCAATTAGTCAGAGGTATGGATGCTTTTACAGCTGGAGGATTTTTATTGATACAACCATTTATTATGACGATTGTTTCTCCTAAAGCAGGAGCATTGTCTGATAAATTCTCATCAAGACTTATTGCTTCTTTAGGTATGGGTATGATGATGATAGGATTATTTGCTTTTTCTTTTTTGGATAAAGATACATCATTTTATCTGATTGGTATAAATTTAGCCTTTATTGGTTTAGGCTTTGGTTTATTCGCTTCACCGAATAATAATGCCATTATGGGAGCTGTAGAGGCAAAATTTTATGGAGTGGCGTCTTCGATTTTGGCAGTAATGCGTCTTACAGGGCAAGCGATAAGTATGTCATTAGTAACTTTGCTATTATCTATTTTTACTGCTGAAGCGATAGAAAGTAATTATGTAGACATACTTTTACACAGTTTTAAATATATATTTATTTTATTTGGTTTTTTATGTATTATAGCCCTATTTGCTTCTTTGATGAGAGGTAAAGAAAATGTTAAAGAATAGTTAAATAATAGCTTGCGTTAGCATTTAGACAATGATATAATTAAGAAGTTATGTTAATAACGAGTTCCGCTTAGCGGAATTAATCCCTGCCCATTTGTGGGCCGATAGTCCAAAGAGGAGGTGATTTCGTGAGAAAGTACGAAGTCGTATTTATTATTAGACCAATGGAAGAAGAAGCAACTAATGCTGTTATCGAAAAGTTCTCTAACTTAATCGTTGCCAATGGTGGTACTATTGACAAAGAAGATCGTTGGGGCAAAAAACGTTTGGCTTATGAAATTAAAGACTGCACTGATGGTTTCTACTGCTTATTTGAATACACAGCAGAACCAGCTTGCTCTGCAGAACTTGATCGTGTAATGAAAATTACTGATGAAGTATTAAAACATATGATCGTTAGAGAAGACGAAAAATAATTATAAAGATTTGCCAGGGAGGAAATTACCATGAATAAGGTAATATTAGCAGGGCGTCTTGTGCGTGACCCAGAAGTACGTTACACGCAGACAGGAAAAGCGGTGGCAAGCTTTACTTTAGCTGTGAACCGTAGATTTAGTCGTAGTGCTGATCAACAACAAACAGCAGATTTTATTCCTATCGTAGTGTGGGATAAATTAGCTGAAGTATGTGGCAACAATTTAGTAAAAGGCAGTCAAGTCTTGATTGAGGGTCGCATTCAGATTCGCAGTTATGATGCACAAGATGGAAGTAAACGCTATGTTACTGAAGTCATAGCCCAAGAACTTGAGTTTATGGGTTCTAGACCAACAAGTGCTCCAGCACCAACACAGCAATTCGGTGGTGCACAAATGCAGACTTCATCTCCAATGATGGGTGGAGCAGCAGCATCTTTCGGTTCTGAAGTACCCCCTGACGAAGAAATACCATTTTAAGGAGGGTAACAACATTGGTTAAACGCGATAGAAACAGAAGACCAAAAAGAAAAGTTTGTAGCTTCTGCGCTGATAAAATCGAACATATCGATTATAAAGACGTAGCAAAACTCCGTCGTTTCATTACAGAACGTGGTAAAATTTTACCTCGTCGTATTTCCGGTAACTGTGCTTGCCACCAACGTCAAGTAACAGTTGCAATTAAAAGAGCTCGTAACATCGCTCTTTTACCTTTCACAGCTGAATAATTTAGCGATAATTAAGCCGATATCATTTGATATCGGCTTTTTTGCATTTAAAAATAATTTTTTAACATATAACTGAAATCGTGTTGAGCATAGTCTTGCCAAAATTGTTCATATGTTTCTGGTTTTTTTGTAGGCTTATGCAAGCGAGGGCTTTTTTCAATAGATTTTTGAAAATCTTTGGCAAAATAGATTAAATCTTCTTTAGCTTTAGTAAATAGTGATTTGCCATTTTGCGTATTGATTAATAACATAGAAATACCTTTATCATCATCAATATCTTCGCTGTTTACATTATCAGAGAAGTAATTCCAAAAATCGCCAATAGTTAAATCGCTCACTCTATCTAAATTCGTATAAGCACAATTATAGCAGGAACTCCTGAGGAAATTTCCTTTTAAAAATCCTTTGATATATTCATTAGTATCTTTATAAGAAATATCTTTTTTGTTGTCATCAAATTTGGCGATTACTTGATAGCGACGCCAGCCGGGTTTTTCACGAAATTTAAAATCAATGACATTAGCATTATGTGTGGATTTTAAATGATTTAGATAATCTTTGAATATCTGTGGTGAAGGCACACCATGGCAAAGTAAATCAACTGTGAATAATTGACCTACATAGCGTTTTTTGAGAAAAGCATATAGACCAGCAACTTGGCAAGGTGTGCCGGAAAATAATACTTTTTCATTTTGAAGTAATAATTTGCGAATATCCTTATATGTTGTTTCAATAAAACTCTGTACATATTTAGAGCCAATTAATAAAGGATAATCTTCGATTTTATTGATGATGATATGTTTAGCTTTTAAATCATTAGTCAAAGTTGAGCCACAAACATAAAAATTTTGGGATAGTGCTTGTAGCATTAAAGCGGTAAATAATCCTCCAGAAGCTGCTTGTTGACGCTTTTGCGGATTTTTATGCCAGCAAGCATAAATTTCAGCTAAGTTTTCTTCATTATGTGGTTTGAAGTATACAGGGCAAGATTTATGGCACAATCCACAATTAATACATTTTTCTTTGTCGATTTGAGGTTGCTAAAAGCCTTGCTTGTCGGTGATTACTTGTATGGCATTTTTAGGACAGATATTTTGACAAGATAAACAACCAGTACAACTATTTTTTGAGCACAGCATAAGTAAAACCTCCTTGTTATACCAAAATAGCCAAGATAGATGATGACTATCTTGGCTATTTATGTACACACAATTTTTAGTTATCAACACGACAAATGTCTGCACCTAATCCACATAATTTTTCTACGAGATTATCGTATCCTCTATCAATATGATGAATATAAGATACTTCAGTTTCGCCATTAGCAACTAAACCAGCAAGTACCATGGCAGCTCCAGCACGTAAGTCTGTAGCTTTTACTTGACAACCATTTAATGAAGGAACACCTTCAACAATAGATGTGCGTCCATCAACTTTAATACAAGCTCCCATGCGTTTTAATTCATCTACATGCATAAAACGATTTTCAAATACAGTCTCTGTAACAAGACCTGTACCATCAGCAATAGTGAGCATTGCCATAAATTGAGCTTGCATATCTGTAGGAAATCCTGGATATGGTAGAGTTTTAATATCGATAGCTTTGGGGCGCTTGTTACAGCTAACACGGATACCATCGATATCTTCTTCAATTTTAACTCCTGCTTCATTTAATTTTGCAATAACAGGTTTTAAATGTTCACTAATAGCATTTTCTATATAGATATCTCCGCCAGTCATGGCTACAGCCACCATATAGGTTCCAGCTTCAATTCGGTCAGGAATAATTGTGTAGTTATGACCAATTAATTTTGGCACACCTGTAATTTTGATCACATTTGTACCAGCACCGCGAATTTTAGCTCCCATGATGTTTAAGAAATTAGCTAAATCGATAATTTCTGGTTCTTGAGCAGCATTTTCAAGTATAGTCTGACCTTCAGCCATACATGCTGCCATGATGATATTTTCTGTAGCACCGACACTTGGGAAATCAAGATAAATACTAGTTCCTTTTAGCCCATTTGGTGCAGTAGCACTGATAAAGCCGTGTCCGATTTCGATTTCAGCTCCAAGAGCTTCAAAACCTTTGAGGTGTAAATCGATAGGTCTAGTACCAATAGCACAGCCACCAGGCATGGAAATTTTAGCTTTTCCATAACGTGCTAATAGAGGTCCCATAATAACAAAGGAAGCTCTCATTTTACGTACTAAATCATATGGTGCATCAACTGTTTTTAAAACAGTACTATCAACAAACAATGTATGTTGTTGACGATTGAAATCAACTTTAGCACCAAGCTGACGCAGAACTTCAGCGATTGTGCAGACGTCGTTTAAATAAGGTACTTCGTCTAAAACACATGGCTTATCCTGGGCCAGAAGAGTTGCTGCAATAATAGGCAGTACAGCGTTTTTTGCACCGCTAATTTTTACACGACCATGCAATTCATGACCGCCATGTATAATCAACTTTTCCAATTTTCATCCTCCACAAGACTTATATCTTTATTATTTTATCATTTACCTTTATGTATAGCAATAAGAAATTATATATATTATCTATAGACAAAGTGATTTAGAGTAAAAATAAAAAAGCTCTATTAATTTTTTGATAACTAATAGAGCTTTTAGATATATTTTATTTTTTAGCTACTTTTTGGCTATAAACGATAATTGCTCCGATAAAGAGAACAGGTAGAATATAATTCATATATTCAGTTAAAGATAACAAGAAATTACCAATGATTTTATCATGAAGTATCATACTAGCAGAAGTATAAGCTAAGATAGCAGAGCCAAGAGTGATGAGGATGGGTAATCTATCCATTAAGTTGGAAATGATTTGGCTACCCCATACAACGATAGGAATACTAATAGCTAAACCTAATAATACAAGCACCATATCACCATGAGCAACACCAGCGATAGCCAATACATTATCTATGCCCATAGCAGCATCAGCAATGATAATTGTTTTGATAGCAGTGGCAAAACCAGTAGAAGCACTAAGAGAATTTGTATCTTCAAGATTGTGTTTTTCTGGTTTTAATAATTTAAAAGCTATTGGCAATAAGATAAGACCGCCGATTGCTTGTAGAAAAGGAATTGTTAATAAATATGTTGCAATTAAAGTCATGATAGCGCGAATTACTACAGCACCGGCAGTACCAATATAAATGGCACGTTTACGCATGTTTTCTGGTAATTTACGAGAAGCCATAGCAATGACTACAGCGTTATCACCAGCTAATACTAAATCAAGTAAAATAATAGAACCTAAAGCTAATAAAAATTGAGTAGATAAGATTTCCATAAATTGCTCCTTCCATTAAAAGTCTTTTGAACACAAAAAAAGACTTTTAATACACACATGAATTATATGCGTATTAAAAGTCTCACTTATCGAAAATAATCGACGTTATTGCCAGAAGCGATTGCTACAGTGATTGTTGACAATAACACAAGGAAGTTACTCCCTTTTAATATCGTTATTATTATAATAGATAAATATAAAATCTGTCAATGAGAATAGAAATAATTTATTTTAAAAAGTAATGATTATTTATTTGATGATAATTGTAAACATTCATCAATTACTTCTTGCATTTCTGGTGGTATGAATTTGTTTTTATGATAAACAATATTAAATTGACGTTTAAATACAAGTTCAGGCATAGTAAAAGTTTTTAATTTGCCTTCTTTTAATTCATCTTTGATAGCTTCAGTGGAGATTACAGAAACACCTAAACCGCTGATGACAGCTTTTTTTATAGCTTCCATGCTATTGTAAATACCAGCAGTTTGATAATAAATATTATGTCTGTGCATCACTTGCTCAAATAATTCACGAGTTCCACTGCCTGTTTCACGAACGAAAAATCTTAGTTTTGTTAAATCTTCAAGAGTGATTTCTTTATCAGCTAATGGGTGATTTTGTCCGATGATAAAGACTAATTCATCATTCATAAAAGGTTTAGTAATCAAGTATTCAGAATGGATTTCACCTTCAACTAAAGCTAAATCTAAGCTATCATTTAAAAGCATTTCTTCAAGCTCAGAGGTGTTATGAATTTCTGAAAAGATTTCTTTGCCAGAACCATTATGGGAAATATGCTGAATTAAATCAATGAGAAAATTACTGCCGATGGTGATACTAGCACCAATGCGAAGATGATATACTTCATTGAATGCACGCATAGCTTGTTCTGTTTGAGCGTTCAGATTGATCAAATTGCGAGAATAACGTAATAATCTACGACCTGCCTCTGTAATAAAAATGCGACGACCTAAACGTTCAAATAGAAGTGTTTGATAATGTGCTTCTAATTCTTGAATAACTTGACTAACAGATGGTTGAGTCATATGAAGTTTTTTGGCAGCAGCAGTAATACCATTTTCTTCACAAACTTTAATAAATATAGCTAAATGTCTAAGTGTCATTATTACTCCTCTTTGTATTTATAAAATCTAAAATTAAAAATGTTTCACGTGAAACATTTTATTTATCTACTTGAATACCAGCTCCAGGTCCATCAGTAGCTATGGCAACGCCTGCTTCAGCAAATGTCTTCATATCTTTCATCATTTGAAGAGATGCGTCAATTAATTTCATGCCCAAGCTACAGATACAACCACCGCCTGTAGTTATATTTAAATCTAAATAATCAGGACATACAAACATTAGATAAGGATTGATAGCAGGAGCTAAAACTAGAGCGTATTTTAAAGCGATAGTGGATACTAAATCATCAGATAATGTCAATATGCCATTGCTAGCAGCACCTATGGCGATACCTGCCATAAAAGCGATTTGTTGTAAATCTTCTGTAGGTGTTAAGGAAAGAAAACCGCGTTTACCGTAACATAAATCACCATTAGGTAGACATAATTGTTGTTGAATATTTAAGCTAAATGTACCACAAATTTCTTTAGGATGAGTTTCACAGCAAGCTATGCCTAAAACTTCAACATTTTTGATTTTAGAGCCATAACTTATACCTTGTAAAAGACTGAAGGATAATGTCTTTTCTGTGAGATTGGATTGTGGAATAGCAGTGAAATGATAATCTGCATTAGCATGATGAGCAAATGATTGAGTGAGTCGATGTTGTACGATACTACAGCTTTTTTCAGATGTTAAAACAATGATTTTTTTGCGTACAGATGTAGGTTTCACTTTTTTTACAATACCAGATATATGTTCAGCTATTTCTTCTAATCTACCTAAACTATAAATAGGTTTAGTCAGATTATCAATGCGAAATCTACATTGTTTTTGGATATCTGCGTCTAAAGCTGGAATATTGCGAGTACGTTTTAATAATGTGGTCTTTGTATTTAAATCTGCTTGAGGAATGTTAGGGCGGATTAATTTATCTGTTTCGGCAAGTGCTGCTTGATATACAGATTGATAAGCTTCAATAGCACAATCTAAGATATTAACAGCGATAGATGAGCCTGTAGCTTCGCCTAAGCGGAATTGTAAGTCCATGTATGGAGATAGATTTAATTTCTTTAAAATAGCGTTATGAGCTGGTTCAGCAGCTAAATGAGATGCCATAAGATAATTTGTTATTTCAGGGCAAATAGCTTGAGCGACTAAAGCAGCTGAGCCTGTATTAAAGCCATCTAAAACGACAAAGCAACGATTAGCGGCAGCACCTAATATTATGCCTGTGATACAAGCAAGTTCAAAGCCACCTAATTTACTAATGACATCAATACCATCAGTAGGGTCAGGTTTATTTACTTTTAAAGCTTGTTTTACTACTTCAATTTTAATGGCAAGTCGTTCATCAGAAATATTAGTTCCTCTACCTGTTGCTTGTTTAGGTGTTAGATTACAAAGACAAGCTACCATAGCAGCACTTGATGTAGTGTTGGCAATACCCATTTCTCCAGGCAAGAAACAGCGATATCCTTGTTTAGCATATTCATTTACAAGTTCTATACCAGTTTCAATGGCACGGATTGCTTGTTCACGAGTCATTGCAGGGCCTTTAGCACAGTTTTGTGTGCCATGAGCGATTTTGCGGTCGATTAATCCAGGAATATCATCAACGGGAGCTTTGATACCCATATCTACAACTATCATATCAGAACCACAAAAATTAGACATGCAATTGGCTACAGCACCTTTAGAAACAAGGTAATTTTTAGTCATATGTGCTGTTGTTTCTTGAGGATAAGCGCTGACATTCATTTCAGCAACACCATGGTCGCCACAAGTTATGATAGTGAATTTTTTAGGAATTTCAGGGTGAATTTGACCTGTGATACCTACATAGCGCAATAATAGATTTTTTAACTCACCAAGACCATCTGCATTTGTCATGGTTTGAGCTAATTTATTTTCAACAAATTTAATCGCTCTTTGATCTGGTGGTAAGATTTTTTTTATAGTTTGATTAAGCAAGGACATTATTGTTCTCCTTTGTTACTTGTTTAAGGCTTAAGCCAATGCGATTGCGTTTAGCATCTACACTGATGACTAAAACATTTAAAATATCACCAACAGATACAACATCTAATGGGTGTTTTACATGTTTATTGCTTAATTCAGAGATATGAATAAGACCAGCAGTCTTGATACCAATGTCAACAAAAACACCGAAATCAGTGATATTACGAACTGTACCACGCATGATAGTACCCACTTTGATATCTTCTAATTTGATGATATTTTGGCGTGTAAGTGGTGCTGGTAAATCTTCACGTGGGTCGCGGCCTGGTTTTGTTAGAGCATCTAAGATATCTTTAACAGTAAAAACGCCAGCATTTAATTTAGTAGCTAATTTATCTATATCTACTAATTTGATTTTAGCTTTAAGTAAATCTAATTTATTTTTATCGGTTAAATCTTCAAGGGAAAATCCTAATTCAGCTAATATTTGCTCAGCAAGAGGATATGATTCAGGATGTACAGGCGTATTATCAAGTGGGCAAGTAGCACCATTGATGCGCAAAAATCCTGCACATTGAGTATAAGCTGTAGGTCCAAGACGAGAAACTTTTAATAGTTCTTTACGTGAAGCAAATATGCCATGTTCATCACGATATTTAATGATATTTTTAGCTACAGTAGCATTGATACCAGCAATATGTTTTAAAAGAGCAGCAGAAGCTGTATTTAGTTCTACACCTACATGGTTAACAGCAGCTTCAATAACAGCATCTAAAGTATTAGCTAATTTTTTTTGATTGACATCATGTTGATATTGACCGACGCCAATAGCTTTAGGTTCAATCTTTACAAGTTCCGCTAATGGGTCTTGAATACGACGAGCGATAGAAATAGCACCACGAATAGTTACATCATATTCAGGTAATTCTTCTACAGCTAATTTGGAAGCAGAATAAACAGAAGCGCCTGCTTCGTTAGTGATTAAATAATGAACAGGTAATTTATGTTCATTGATTAAATTAGCTACGAATTCTTCTGTTTCATAAGAAGCAGTACCATTGCCGATAGAGATTAAATTTACTTGATATTTTTGAATATAATCTAATAGCTTCTGTGCAGATTTTGCTTTAGTGTCATCACTCATAGTGATATATAATACACCATGGTTTAAAACTTGTCCTGTAGCATCGACAATTGCCATTTTACAACCTGTACGATATCCAGGGTCAAGTCCCATTACAGTATAGCCAGCTAGTGGTGCTTGTAAGAGCAATTGTTTGAGATTGGAAGCAAATACGTGGATTGCTTGAGTCTGAGCTGTTTCCGTAAGTTGATTGCGAATTTCTCTTTCAAGTGCAGGGAAGATTAGACGTTTATAGGCATCAATGATTGCATTTGTAAGAAATTCTTTGTATGGACTATTTTGTTTTAAGATAAATTTAGTGATGATAGCAATATCTTTATCTATATTACTGATTAATTTTACTTTTAAAATATCTTTACTTTCACCGCGATTGATAGCTAAAATGCGATGTGATGGTAGATGTTTAATTGGTTCTGTATAATCTTCGTACATGAGAAAAGCTTCATCACTGTCAGCTTCTTTATCTCTAGTAATGCTCAATGAAGAAGTTTGCCAGAGATGTTGGCGAAGTTTAGCACGAATATCTGCACTATCAGAAATAGTTTCGGCAATGATGTCAGAAGCGCCAGCGAGTGCTTCATCGCTAGAAGTTACCTCATCATTTAAATATTTCAAGGCGATATCTTCAAGTTTTTCAGAGCTATCTTCTTGTTTTAAGATAAATTGAGCGAGTGGCTCTAAACCTTTTTCTTTAGCAATCATAGCACGAGTGCGTTTTTTCTGTTTATATGGTAGATATATGTCTTCAAGTTCTTGAAGTTTTTCTACTTTATCTATAGCCAAGGAGAGTTCAGGAGTCATTTTTCCTTGTTCTTCAATGCTATTTTTTATTTCATTTTGACGTTTAATTAAATTACGTACATAAATAAGCTTATCGTTTAAATCACGAAGCTGTTCATCTTTCATATCGCCAGTTGCTTCTTTACGATAACGTGCGATAAAAGGAATTGTATTACCTTCGTCTATGAGTTTTATAGCAGCATTTATTTGACTTGTTTTTAGTTTAAGTAGATTTGCTAGATAAGCTGTGATATTTTGTTCAAGCATAAAAAGTCTCCTTAATAAATGTTATTAGTAATTATATCATATAATATGAAAAAAAAGTTATAGATAAAAGCTCAAGAGTCAAACTCAATCTTAATTGACGAGGTTTTATCGCTGTGATAGAATTAACGCCATAGCAAAAAGTTTTTAGATATTACATAAAATTTATAATAATAGTGGGAGGATAAGAAAATATGCCTATAAAAATACCAAGTACATTACCAGCTTCACAAATACTAGAGAGCGAAAATATTTTCGTGATGGATACCGAAAGAGCTTATACACAAGATATTCGTCCCCTCAAGATTTTAATTTTAAATTTAATGCCTAATAAAACTGTTACAGAAACGCAATTATTAAGACTTTTAGGTAATACACCGCTACAGATTGAAGTAGATTTTATTTACACAGAGTCTTATTTACCAAAACATACATCAATACAGTATTTATCTCAATTTTATGGTACTTTTGAAGATGTAAAAGATAAATATTATGATGGTTTTATCATTACAGGTGCACCTGTTGAACGTATGGAATATGAAGAAGTAGCATATTGGAAAGAAGTATGTGAAATCATGGATTGGAGCAGAAAACATGCTTGGTCTACTTTCCATATTTGTTGGGGTGCTTTTGCAGGACTTTATCATCATTATGGTATAAAAAAATATTATGAACCTAGAAAGGTATTTGGTGTATATAAACATCATTTAAATGTAAAACATGAAAAATTATTCCGTGGTTTTGATGATGAATTCTATGTACCACATTCTCGTCATATCGGTATGAAAAGAGAAGATATTGAAAAAGTAAAAGATTTAACTATTATGGCAGAAGGCGATGCAGGAGTTTATATTGTTGCTAATTTGAAAGATAATGAATTTTTCATTACAGGTCATGCAGAATATGATCCATATAGCTTGAAAAGCGAATACGATAGAGATATAAAAGCTGGTATGGATATGCATATTCCTATCAATTATTATCCTGATGATGACCCAACAAAAGAACCAATTGTAAGATGGAGAAGTGTAGCTAACTTATTATTTAATAACTGGCTTAACTATTATGTATATCAGGAAACTCCATATGATATTGATACACTTAAACAAAATCCTAGACGTAAATAAATTAGATAAAGAGAGAAGCGTTTATTTTTATGTGTTTAAAAAAGATAGCTATAATTTTTAGCTTATGTTTATTGATTTGCAATATAGCTTTGGCAAAGACCTTGCCTAACCCTGATACAAGTGCAGTGTCAGCTTGTTTGATAGATGCTGATGATAATGGTGTATTATACGGTAAAGATGAAGATAAAATAATGCATCCTGCTAGTACCACAAAAATAATGACAGCCATTTTAGCTTTAGAAAGTAGCAAATTAGACGAGCCATTAGTGATAACGCCAGAAGCAGTGAATACAGAGCCTTCTTCTTTAGGCTTAAGATTAGGCGATAAAATAACTTTAAGAGAAGCTTTAACTGGTATGATGATAGTATCTGGTAATGATGCAGCCGTAGCTGTAGCGCAAACAGTAGCGGGAAGTGTACCAGCATTTGCTAAAATGATGAATGACAAAGCAAAAGAACTAGGGGCAGTAAATACGCATTTTCTAAATCCTCATGGACTTACAGCTCAAGGTCATTATTCTACTGCTCATGATATGGCAATTATTGCAAGTTATGCTATGAAAAAGCCTGAATTTAGAGAAATAGTAAGTAAAAAAGCATATAATATGAAATACATGGATGGTCATACTGAATATGTAACTACTACAAATCGCTTTTTAAAAAGTGGTTTTGAAGGTGCTAATGGTATAAAGACAGGTTTTACAAATGCAGCAGGAGATTGCTTAGTAGCTTCAGCTACACGTGGGCAAAAAACTTTGATTGCAGTATTTTACAATGATGATTATCGTTGGGACGATGCACCAGTTTGGCTTGAATTTGGCTTTAGCTTCTATGACCCTAGTGAATTGCAAGATAAAACTGTAGTGAATAAACAAAATGTAATTAAATTAAATAAAATTACAGAACAAAGAATAAAACACAGTAGAGAAACAAATAAAAATTTAGCAGCTTTAGATGCTGCAATTGTCAACAAAGCTAAAAGCTTAAATAATAAAACAACAGATGTAGCAGATACAACGCAACAAACAAAAGCAAAAGATGTAGATGTAGCTGAAAATACAAAAGTAGAAGTATCTAGTGATGTAGACAATAATATAAGTAATGATGAGTATAAAGAAAATAATAGTAGTGAAGAAAATGTCGAAGTTGTTTCTGATGTAACAACAGATATGAATACAACTGAGATAACAACATCAGAAGAATTAAACCCATCATTAGAAAAGTATGTATATTGATAAAAAACTCTTTGTTAAATATTAAAATCAATATTTAACAAAGAGTTTTTATTTTTAGGTAAGAAAGACAAAGCCTCCAGTTTTGATATGTACTATCTTTACTGAACAAAACCAGTAAGAAGAGTGTACATCAAAACTGGGGGCTTTATTTTTAAGGTGTTACTAAATGAACATTATTATGTTTGAAATAATCGTTGTATTTTGAGGAGAATTTATTATCGGAGATGATATAGTCCATATCTTTTAATTTAGCAAAAGTAACTAAGGAAACTTGGTCTATTTTTGTAGAATCTACTAATAGAATTTTAGTTTTACTGTTACTTGTAAGATATTTTTTTATATCTCCTTCCATTGGAGATGCATTTGTAGCACCATTTTCAATAGAAATACCTGTAGCAGCCAAAAAGCATTTTGATATATTAAATCCTTCTAAAAATTGGAGAACACTTGCTCCAACAAAGGCATTAGATGGGCGATAAAGAGTGCCACCAGTAGCAATTATATTCATTTGTGGATAATGAAAAGCTTCATTAATTACATAAACGTTAGCTGTTAAAATGGTAAGATTTTTCTTTTCTGCTAAATATGGAATCATATGCATTGTAGTAGTTCCAGAATCAATGTAAATAATGTCGTTATCGTCTACAAGATTTGCAGCTAATTTAGCTAGCTGTTTCTTTTTCGTCTTATTTTTTATTTCGCGAGCAGCAAATGGTTCTGGAATATTAGTTTGATTTCGCATAATGCCACCATAGACTTTTTTGATGGTACCACGCTTTTCTAATTCAGCAATATCTCTACGAATTGTATTTTTGGATACATTAAAGATTTCACATAAGTGGTTAATAGATAAAGTATTTTGTTCCTCTAAGAGGTTTTCAATATCATTCAAACGAGTTGCTTTCATCTTATACACCGCCTAATTATAATATTATCAAAAAATATGGTTTCAAATGGGTAAATTTTGGTTAATTTAATCATTTTTTATAATTATATTATTATTATTTGTTTTTTTCAAGATATTTATAACACAAAGATTTTATCGATTTTATAAGAGTTATATATTCTATAAGTTACTCAAATATATAAAAAATATATATTAAATCTATTGACAAAATTACAAAAATGTATTAACTTATAATCAAAAGATAATCATAAAATAATCATAAAATTAATATTTTGTATCCGGATTATATGGCTGGATTTTAATAATTAAGGAGTTGAATAGACATGGGCGTGTTTTTAGTTCCATCAAAAATCTTATCTGGTGTAGGTGCAATCAATGAATTAGGTGCTAATATTAAAGGAAAAGGAAATAAAGCATTAATTGTTACTGATAAATTTATGGTACAATTTGGTAATGTTGCAAAAGTTACCAATGCTCTTGATGCATGTAATATTGAATATGTGGTATATGATGGTATTAGTGGTGAACCAACAGATAAAATGGTAGCTGAAGGTGTAAAACTTTATCAAGAAAATGAATGCGATTTCTTGATTGGTTTAGGCGGCGGTAGCCCAATGGATAGTGCTAAGGCTATTGGTGTAATGGTAGCTAGTGATGCTAAAAAAATCAGTGATTTTATGCATAAATCAATAACTGTTAACGTACCATATTTAGTAGCTATTCCAACTACAGCAGGTACAGGTTCAGAAGCTACTCAATTTACAATTATTGCTGATACAGAAAATAATGTAAAAATGCTTTTAGCAGGTCCATCTGTATTACCAGCATTAGCAGTAGTTGATCCAGCATTTACAATGACAGCTCCTCCATCTGTTACAGCTGCAACAGGTGTTGATGCTCTTTGTCATGCAGTAGAAGCTTATACATCTAGAAAAGCACAACCACTTTCTGATACATTTGCATTATCTGCTATCAAAAAAATTCATAAAAATTTACCTATTTGTTTTGCTGATGGTAAAAATGAACAAGCTAGAATGCAGATGGCACTTGGTGCAACTGAAGCTGGCATAGCATTTAATAACTCTTCTGTAACAATTGTTCATGGAATGAGTCGTCCAATTGGAGCATTATTCCATATTGCTCATGGTGTATCCAATGCAGTATTATTACCAGCTTGTATGGAATTTGCTATTCAAGAAAATACAGCAAGATTTGCTGAAATTGCACGTATTATGGAAGTAGCAACAGATGAAACTGATGATATGACAGCCGCTAAAGCTTTTGTAGCTGAAGTGACACGTTTCTGTAAAGAATTAAATATTCCTTCTGTTGAAGAAATTTTAAATAAAAATAGATTTACAAAAGATGATTTCTTAGCTCAATTAGACAAAATGGCTACAGATGCATTAGATAGTGGTAGCCCTGCAAATACAATGAGACAACCAACTAAAGAAGAAATCATTGAAATCTACAAAAAATTGTTTTAATTGATATATAATTAAGGAGTAAAAACTATGGCATTAGCTAAATTAAGTGAGCTTTTGAGCTCTGTAAAAGATAATAGTTATGCAATTGGTTCATTTAATGTTTCAAATATGGAAATGGCAATGGGAGCAATAAAAGCAGCAGAAAAAATGCAAGCTCCTATTATCATTCAGATTGCAGAAGGAAGACTTAGATATTCTCCATTAGAAATTTTAGGGCCAATCATGATGGCAGCAGCAAAAAATACAACTGTGCCAATTGCCGTACATTTAGATCATGGTGGAACAATGGAAACAATAAAATTAGCTCTTGAATTGGGCTTTACATCTGTAATGTTTGATGGTTCTAAATATCCTCTTGAAGAAAATATCGCACGCACAAAAGAAGTAATTGCTTTGGCAAAATCCTATGGTGCTGATGTAGAAGCAGAAATTGGACGTGTAGGTGGAGCAGAAGGCGATTATAAAGCAGTAGATATTGCACTTACTAGTGTAGAAGAAGCAAAATGCTTTGCAGAAGAAACAAAAGTAGATGCTTTAGCTGTAGCTATTGGTACTGCTCATGGTAATTATAAAGAAACACCAAAATTGCGTATTGATAGATTAAAAGAAATTGCATCTGAAGTTAGTTGTCCACTTGTATTACATGGTGGCACAGGTCTTACAGAACAAGATTTTAAAAACTGTATTGCAGGTGGTATTAAAAAGATAAATATAGCGACTGCTTCTTATGATAGTGTAGCTAAACGTTTTAAAGAAGTGGCAAAAGAAGATCCAGATGCAAATTATTTTACATTTAGTGATGCTGCTGTAAATGCTACTTGTGAAAATATTATGAGACATATGGAAATATTTGGCTTGAAAAATAAATTATAATTCGGCAAATATATAGATTAAGGAGAGAATAACATGGCTTTAATAGAATTTGATCAAAATAAACCAATGGATATAGTTTTAATTGGTAGAGCTGCTATTGATTTTAACCCAAATGAAATACATCGTACTTTAGATAAAGTAAGAACTTTCACTATGTATGTAGGAGGTAGCCCTGCAAATATTGCTGTAGGTGTTAATAAACTTGGTAAAAAAGTAGGATTTATTGGTGCTGTATCTGATGATCAATTTGGTGATTTCATCATTAATTTCTTCAATGATAGAGGTATTGATACAACTCAGATCGTAAGAGCTAAAAATGGTGAAAAACTTGGTCTTACTTTCACTGAAATTAAAAGTCCAACAGAAAGCAGTATTTTGATGTATAGAAATATGGCTGCTGATTTTGTAATTACTCCAGAAGATGTGTCTGAAGAATATATTGCACAAAGCAAAATCTTATTAGTATCTGGTACAGCTCTTGCAGCAAGCCCATCTCGTGAAGCTTGTCTTATGGCAATTAATTATGCTAAAAAGCATGGTACAAAAGTTATTTTTGATATTGACTATCGTGAATACAACTGGAGAAGTAAAGCAGATATTGCTGTTTACTATTCTTTAGTTGGACGCATGAGCGATGTTATTATTGGCTCTCGTGAAGAATTTAATTTAACTGAATATTTACCAGAAGAAAATGATGTAGCAGATTATGAAATAGCAGAAAAATATTTAAATTATGGTAATCAAATTGTTATTATTAAACATGGTAAAAAAGGTTCTGTAGCTTATGGCGCAGATAAAGAAGCTTTTAAAGTTGATTCTTATAAAATTAAACTTTTAAAATCCTTTGGTGGTGGAGATGCTTATGCTTCTGCATTTATCTATGGTCTTTTAGAAGGTTGGAGCTTAGCAGATTCTCTTCGTCATGGTACAGCACATGCAGCTATGGTTGTTGCTAGTCATAGCTGTTCTGAAGCAATGCAAGATGCACCAGCTATTGATGCTTTTATTCAAGAACATGCAGCTGAACAAGTTATTACTCCTGTTGAATGGAAGGTAGTGTTATAATGGCTGAAGCAAAATTTGGTAAAATGGGTGCACAATTAAAACATGGTTATAATAGTGCGACTATTTGTGAAAGCAATATGATGATGGATATTGGTATTCAAGTTATGAGTGCTGGTGAAAAACTTACTTTTAACGAACAAGCAAAAGAAGTTGCCTATGTAATTTTAACTGGTGAAGTAAAAATATCTTGGGAAAATAATACAGAAGTAATGAAACGTACTTCTTTATTTGATGAAAATCCTTCTTGTTTGCATGTACCATTAGCTACAGAAGTTACTATAGAAGCTGTAGTAGATTCTGAGGTTTTAATCCAAAAAACAGAAAATGATACAAAATTTGCTCCTAAATTCTATCATCCAGAAGATGTACAAGCTGATGTCTTCGGTGGAGGTGTATGGAGCGGTACAGCAACAAGAACTGTTCGTACAATTTTTGATTATGAAAATGCGCCATATTCTAATATGGTAAATGGTGAAGTTATCAATAGCCCAGGTCGTTGGTCTAGTTATATACCACATTTTCATCCACAGCCAGAAGTATATGTATATAAATTTGACCGTCCACAAGGTTTTGGTGCAGCTTTTATTGGTGAAGATACCTTCCGTACAGAAACTAATGCATATGTAGCAATTCCTGGTGGTGATATACATCCACAGGTAACAGCTCCAGGTTATGCTATGTGGTATAGCTGGATGATAAGACATCTTCCAGATGATCCTTGGGCCAAAACTCGTATTGTATGTGAAGAACATGCTTGGCTTGAAGAAGATGGAGCAGAAGCAAAAATTTGGGATCCTCTAAAGAAATAAAATAAATTAAAAATAGAAAAATGGAAAAGCTATAATTTTGAATTATCAAGATTATAGCTTTTTTGTTTTTAAAAATGTTTAAAAATATAAAATATTATTAAAAAGATAATATAAACCTATTTTTTAGTTAATATTATATCTATAGTGTTCTTTTATTATATGCTATAGTATTAATTGTAAAGGCAAGGTAGAAAACGAAATTTTATGTACATAAAGATAAATATTGCCCGTAGAAGCAAAATAGATATTGCAATCGGAAAAGAAAGGATTAGATAATAATGGCAAATACAGTTCGTCTTACAGTAGCACAAGCTTTAGTAAAATTTTTAAATAATCAATACATTGAATTTGATGGTAAACAAAATAAAATGTTTAAAGGTATCTTCACTATTTTTGGTCATGGTAATGTTGTTGGTCTTGGTGAAGCTTTAGAAAATGATCCAGGTGATTTAATTGTACATCAAGGTCGTAATGAACAAGGTATGGCTCATGCAGCAATGGGTTATGCAAAACAAAAAAGAAGAAAACAAATTTATGCATGTACTTCTTCTGTAGGACCTGGTGCAGCAAATATGGTAACAGCAGCAGCAACTGCAACTGCTAACTGCATACCAGTATTATTTTTACCTGGTGATGTATATGCAACTCGTCAGCCAGATCCAGTTCTTCAACAAATGGAACAACCACATGATTTATCTATTAGTACAAATGATGCTTTTCGTGCTGTATCTAAATATTGGGATAGAGTTACTCGTCCTGAACAGTTGATGAGTGCATGTATCAATGCAATGCGTGTATTGACTGATCCAGCTGATACTGGTGCAGTAACAATTGCACTTCCTCAAGATGTTGAAGGTGAAGCATATGATTATCCAGAATACTTCTTCCAGAAACGTGTTCATCGCATTGACCGCCGTCCTGCAACAAAAGCTATGGTTGAAGATGCAATTAAATTAATCACTGCTAAGAAAAAACCAATGCTCATTTGTGGTGGTGGTGTAAAATATTCTGAAGCTTGGGATACATTTAGAGAATTTGCTCATAAATATAATATTCCATTTGGCGAAACACAAGCAGGTAAAGGGGTTATCGTTTGGGATGATCCAATGAATTTAAATGGTCTTGGTGAAACAGGTTGTATAGCTGCTAATGAAATTGCTAAAGAAGCTGACCTTGTAATTGGTGTTGGTACTAGATATACAGACTTTACAACATCTTCTAAATGGATTTTCCAAAATCCAGAAGTTTCTTTCTTAAATATCAATGTTTCTGAATTCCATGCATATAAATTAGATGGTGTACAGGTTGTAGCTGATGCTAAAGTAGCACTTGAAGCTATTGATGCTGAACTTGAAAAAACTGGCTGGAAATCTTCCTATACTACAGAAATTGCTGCTGCTAAAGCAAAATATGTAGCAGAAACAGATCGTTTATACAACTTAGAATATACAGGTAAAGATTTTGTTCCAGAAATTGATGATGCTTTAGATACAGATAAAGTATATGAAGAATTCCACAATATTACAGGTTCCTATCTAACTCAAAGCCGTGCATTTGGTATTATTAATCAATTTGTTGCTAAAAATGGTGGCGTTGTAGTAGGTGCATCTGGTTCTTTACCAGGAGATTTACAAAGAGGTTGGCGTGTATATAACCCTAATACTTACCATGTTGAATATGGTTTCTCTTGTATGGGTTATGAAGTAAATGCTTCTTTAGGTGTAAAAATGGCTGAACCTGATAAAGAAGTATATACTATGGTTGGCGATGGTGCATACATGATGCTTCATTCTGAACTTCCTACGTCTATTCAAGAACATAAAAAGATTAATGTTATGTTATTTGATAATATGACATTTGGTTGTATTAATAATCTTGAAATTGAACATGGTATGGGTAGCTTTGGTACAGAATTCCGTTTCAGAAATGAAAAAACTGGTAAATTAGATGGTGGCTTTGTACCAGTAGATTTTGCGATGAATGCAGCTTCTTATGGTTGCAAAACTTATAAAGCAACAACTGTAGAAGAATTAAAAGCAGCTTTAGAAGATGCTGAAAAACAAACAGTATCTACATTAATAGATATCAAAGTATTACCAAAAACAATGCTTCATGGTTATGGTCATTGGTGGCGTGTAGGTCAGCCTCAAGTTTCTAAGAGTGAAACTGTTCGTAAGGCATATGAAGCACTTAAAGTAGAACTTGCAAAAGCTAGACAATATTAATTGAAATATTAAAATGAATAAAAGTCCCATAATTTTATGGGACTTTTTTAGTATAATTTATTGGAGTGTAATAAAAATGAAAGTAGTAGCATTTAATGGTAGCCCTAGAAAAGGCGGTAATTGTGAACAAGCGTTAAATTTTATGGGAGAAGTATTTAATAACAATGGTATAGATTTTGAAATTGTACAAGTTGGTAATAAAATGATAAGAGGATGTTTAGCTTGTTATCATTGTTTACAGACTGACAGTGGTTATTGTGTACAAAAAGATGATGTTAATGAATGGATTGATAAAATGGTAGAAGCTGATGGTATAATCTTAGCATCTCCAGTTTATTATGGTGGTATATCAGGTACAATGAAATGCTTTTTAGATCGAGCTTTTTTAGCTGCTGGTCATAAACTTCATCATAAAGTAGGAGCATCTATAGTAACTGCTCGTCGTTCTGGAGCATTAGAAACATTTCAACAATTAAATGCGTATCTTAATACTATGGAAATGATAATGCCAACAGCAGATTATTGGAATAATCTTCATGGATTAGATGTAGGAGAAATAAATCAAGATATTGAAGGTATTGAAGTTGTACAAAAATTAGCTCGCAATATGGCTTGGATAATGAAAGTAATAGAAGCAAGTAAAGGCAAGATTGATCCACCAGAAACAAAACCACGTACTATGACTAATTTTATACGTTAGAAGTAAAAAAGAGTCTTGTTATCAAGGCTCTTTTTTTGCTAAACTAGAGAAAAGAATAAATATGTATTTTGAGGAGTAAAGTTGTATGACAAAAACAGCAAGACAATTACAAGAAGAAGGATTATTATACGATGTTTTTGAAAAAGAATTAACTGATATAAAAGATAGAACATATGGTTTAGTCAGTGAATTGAGTAGAGCTAGTCATTTTGATACGGAATTTGTAATGTCTTTAGTAAGAAAAATAGTAGCGAAAATAGGTCAAGATAGCTATATTGTGCCACCATTTCGTTGTGATTATGGCGACCATGTATTTATTGGTAATAACACATATATAAATTACAATTGTTGCTTTTTAGACTCAGCAAAAGTTACAATTGGCGATTATGTATATATGGGACCAAATTGTAATATTTTTACACCATGTCATCCTATTCATCATGAATTACGTAAGGAAAAAGTAACTGAATACGCACTTCCTGTAACAGTGGGTTCACATAGCTGGATTGGTGGAGATGTAGTCATCACTCCAGGTGTTACTATTGGTGAAAATTGCGTCATTGGTGCAGGTTCTGTAGTAACAAAAGATATTCCAGATAATTCAATTGCTGTAGGTAATCCTTGCAAAGTAATTAGACAGATAAATGATAAAGATAGAGAATATATAAATAGTTTGATTTTAGATGATGAAACAAAAGATAGCAAATATAAACAAGAAAATGGTTATATTTATAGTGCCAAAGATGAAGCTATTTTTAATATAGTGAAAGATACAGTTCATTATGTAGAGATTTTAAATAAATTATCTAATAGTGAAATTCAGCGTCGTAGAGATTTCTTAAGAACTTTTGTGGCAAAATTAGATGAAGGCGCTATGATTAATAGCCCATTTTATATGGAGTTTGCTAATCATTTAGAAATGGGTGTAAATAGCTTTATCAATTATGACTGTATTATGCTTAATAATGCAATGGTAAAATTGGGTGATAATGTATTAGTTGGGCCAAAAGTAAGTTTCTATACAGCTATGCATCCAATTGACGCTAAACAACGTGAACAATGGCTTGTATATGCTAAGCCAATAACTGTTGAAGATAATGTATGGATTGGTGGTTCAGCTACTATTTTAGGTGGTGTAACTATTGGTAAAAACGCTATTGTAGGTGCTGGTGCAGTAGTAACAAAAGACGTTGAGCCAAATACAATAGTAGTGGGAAATCCTGCTAGAGTTTTACGTAAAATCACAGCAGAAGATAGTAAGAAATATCAAGAAGAATTAGCAAAACAAAAAGATATAAATAAAAGTGAATTTGATAAAATGATGGCTGGTCAATGGTATAATGCAATGGATTATTCTATGTTGAAAATGCGTCAAGAAAATAATAAAAAGACAGAAGCATATAGTAGAATAACTATAAATACTTTATCTTATAAAGATAGAATGGCAAAGGCTATTGTTAAAGAATTTGGTGAAAATGCTAATATCATACCACCATTTACTTGTGATTATGGTTGTAATGTCAAAGTAGGAAATAATACAGTTATCAATCATAGTGGTGTATTTTTGGATACGAATGAAATCAATATTGGCAAACATGCTTTAATTGGACCAAAATCTGGGCTTTATGGAGCTATACATCCTTTTGATGTAGAAGCTAGAAATGAAGGCATTGAAAAGGCAAAGACAATTAACATCGGTGATGGTGCTTGGCTTGGTGGTAAAGTAACAGTAGTGCCAGGTGTAAGCATTGGCAAACATTCAGTGATTGGTGCTGGTTCAGTGGTAACAAAAGATATACCAGATGATGTAGTAGCTGTAGGTAATCCTTGTCGAGTGATTAGAAAAATTACAGAAGATGACAAAATAAATCCAATCCGCAAAAAATAAATAGATAATGAAAAAGCCTTAAGAGTTTTTCTTAAGGCTTTTAAATGTTTCACGTGAAACATTTGATGATTTTTTGACTATGAGTTGTTATATATACTCCTAAAAAAATAAATAAGGCGCCAGATAATTGAATATAACCAATATCTTCTTTAAGAAAAATAGCACCACAGATCATGCCAAAAATAGGAGTTAAGTTAGAAAAAATAGCTGCTATACTAGGACCAGCATTTTTTACACCGATGTTCCAAAATAACATCGAGCCAACACCGCCACATATTACAACAAAAGCAAAGGACATATATCCTAAACTATCTAGGGGTGTGTAATATAACTGTCCAGAGAAATAAGCATAGATTGCTACTTCAATAGCACCGATTAATCCCGACCAAGCTGTTACAGCAATAGCGGATAAATAATTCATGATTTTTAGGCCTAAAATGGAATATAATGCCCAAACGATTTGACAAATAAAAAATAATGTATCGCCAGGATTAAAATTAAAATTTAATAATACATCTATAGAGCCTTTTGTAATTAAGAAAATGACACCAATAAAAGAAATAAAAATACCAATCCATTGGATGAAATGTAATCGTTCATGAATGAATATTGTGGCAATTAATGCTGTAATAGCAGGACCTGTAGCGGCGATTAATGTACAATTAGTGATACTAGAATATTGAAGCCCTGTAAACTGAGCTACATTATTGATGCCTATACCTGTCAGTCCCATGAGGATTAGAGGAACGATACAATGTTTAGGTGGAATAAATTTTTGTTCTTTTTTTAAATAGATAATTATGAATAAAATCGTACTTATTAATAAATATCTAAAAGTAGTTAAAGCAGGGGGCGTCCAATTTTGTACAAGAATTTTAATACATAATGGTTGGATGCCCCAAAAGATGGTGGCAAGCGATAATAATAAATATGTTTGTTTTAACATGGAATATATACCTTAGTACTTAATCATACTAAACCAAATAACATATAAGCGATTAAACATATGAAAGCTACTGAGAATTTTAATAATGTAAGTACAAAAATATCATAATAAGATTCTTTATGAGTGAGACCACAAACTGCCATTAGAGTTACAAGTGCCCCAGCATGAGGTACAGTATCAAATCCTTCAGAAGCAATGCAGATAATACGATGTAAAACTTCTGGGGACATACCAATTTGCTGTGCCCAAGTCAGCCATTCTTGACCAAATGTTCCTACTGTAATCATTAAACCAGCAGAAGAGGAACCTGTAATACCAACCATGATATTAGTAGTAATGATAGAAGAGAACAAAGGACCATCACCAAAAGAGAGTCCTAAAAGAGCAGACTTTATCATAGCAAAAGCAGGAAGTGCAGCGATAACACAACCAAAAGCATAACCAGAAGCTACATTTAAAACAGCAGAGGTAGAGCCAATAGCACCTGTATTTATTGGATGAATAACGCCTCCTAAACGGCGTAATTTTTTACGACCAATATAAGCAGCGACAATGCTACTGATTAATAAAGCAACATTGATAGACCATATAGCTTGAACTTTAGCAACACTTGAAGCAATCAAAGAGAGCTTTAAAGGTGCAAATGCTAATAAACTATTTTGATCCCAATGAAAAGCCCAAGACCAGTTAAATGGATTGCTAACATATAGATTAATAATAATAACCATTAAAAGAGGAATAGAGGATAATCGCCAATCAGGTAGTTCATCATTATTGTTTTCAGGTTCATTTAAAGTGTATTTTCCATAACCTTCACCTTTAGCTTTAAGTGATTTACTACGATAAGAAATCCAAACATAAGCTATAATAAAAAATAGAATAGAAGCGAGTAGCCCTTGACCTATACCTGCCCAAGTAGTTGTACCAAATACAGCAGCTGGGATAATATTTTGTATTTGAGGTGTACCTGGTAAAGATACCATACTATAAGTAAAAATACCCATCCACAAAATTGCTGGTAAAAGACGTTTAGGAATATCAGCTTGTTTAAAAAGTATAGCAGCAAATGGATACATAACAAAAGCTACTACAAACACACTTAATCCACCATAAGTGAGAACACCGCAACCAAGTAATACAGCAAGGATGGCACGTTCTTTTCCTAGAACAGATACAATTTTAGCAGCAACTGAAGCAGCTAGACCGCCTTCTTCCATGATTTTGGCAAAGACAGCACCAAGTAAAAATACAGGATAATAACTTTTAATATATTCAGCAGCTTTAGTCATATACAATTCACTATACACAGGCATGGAAGTATAGTCACTAGTAATAGCTGCTAAAACAGCAAATATTGGAGCAATAAAGATTAATGAAAAACCTCGATAGGCAAAAAACATTAATAATAATAAACTAATAAAAATAATAGCTAAATCCATAAATAATACCTCCAAGTATAAATAAAAGCCTTCCTAAATAAGGAAGGCTTTTATGATGCTTTAAATTATAAACCAGAAACTTCGTGGATATATTTTCTAGCTTTTTGAGCATATTCAAGAGGGTTAGCAATTGCAGGATCTTGTTCTGCTTCAACCATTGTCCAACCTTCGTAATTATTTTCTTTTAAAATATCATAAACAGGTTTGAAATCAATGCAACCATCACCAGGAACAGTGAACATGCCCATTCTTACACCATCTAAGAAACTCATATTTTCGTTTTTTACTTTTTCAACAAGTTCTTTACGAACATCTTTTAAATGAACATGTTTAATACGATTAACATATTTTTTGAGAATACCAATGTAATCTTCACCAGAACATACGAGATGACCAGTATCATATAAAAGGAATACAAGATTAGGATCTGTCATTTCCATAAGTTTATCAATTTCTGCCTCAGTTTGTACACCTGTTCCCATATGATGGTGATAAACAAGTTTCATATCTTTTTCAGCAGCTAAAGCCCCTAATTTGTTAAGTCCTTCAGAAACTAGTTTCCATTCTTCATCAGTATTATGAGGTTTGTTAGCGAATAAAGGTGTAGAAAGTTGACCTTGAATACTATTACCTTGTTCGGATACTACAACTACTTTTGCTCCCATAGCATGTAAAAAATCACGGTGAGCTTTAAATGCTTCAGCAGTTTCTTCATAAGGTTTTGTTGTTAAAAAAGAACTAAACCATGCACTAGCAACAGAAAGACCACGTAGAGCAAGAGCTTTTTTTAATACATCTACATCTTTTGGAAATTTACCACCCATTTCACAGCCAGTGAAACCTGCTAAAGCCATTTCACTTACACATTGTTGAAATGTGTTTTCCTTGCCGAGGTCTGGCATATCATCGTTTGTCCAACCAATTGGGCAGATACCTAATTTAATATTTGTCATGAGAAATTCCTCCAAATTATAATTTATATTTATGGTTTAAATAACCTTGTTTGCAAAATAGATAAGTATGCTTACTAAACATACTTATCAAAATAAGAAATAAAAGGAAGACTTATTTATATAGTGATAATATATAAATTTATGCTGAATTAGTATAAGAGGAGAAATTTTCTCCTCTTAGAAAATATATAGCATAATAAAAAAGGGGGCAATTTTATATCATAAATTGACAGTTTTAAGAAGTTAATTTATGATTATATAAAGAGCATATTAGTTAAATAATTAAAAATATTTATCTATATTATGAATATATTATGAATATATTATGAGTAACTTATGTAAGTATATAGTACATCTTTTTGGTGATTTTGTCTATAGTTTTTATGAAAATTTTTATTATTTTTAGTAAGTTTAATTTTAATAATTTTGAAGGGAGTATTTATATGTTACAGTATTTTATGCCACATAAATATAAACATATTTTGAATAGAGATTGTACGCCTAAATTAGAATATTTTTGTAAAGTAGATGAAGTTTCATCTGTTATGCCTAGAGCTATGCATGTACATGAAAACTTAGTTGAAGTTTTATTAGTTTATGAAGGTAGCGGTATTTATACAATTGATAATAATAAATATATAGCTAAGAAAGGTGATTTGATTTTTTATAATTCTGGAGTAGTACATGATGAATTTGGTGGTAATGGAAGTAATTTAGGAACATATTGTTTAGGTATATCTAATCTAAAAATACTTAAATTAGGAGATAATAAAATCATTGAAGATAATTATTGTCCAATAATAAATTGTAATGAGTATTTTGATGATATTTTGAGTATGTTTGATATAATAAGAAAAAGTATAGATGTTGATGGAATACATGTAGCAGAATTCAGTAATTTTTTAGTACAAGCATTAGTGGTTAAGTTTCGTATAATTATTGAAAAAAATGGAGATGTAAAACAAATAAAAGAGCCATCATTAGCAACAAAAGTAAAAATATATATTGATAAAAATTATAATGAAAATATATCTTTAAAAAGTATTGCAGAAGCTGTAAATGCCAATCAGTATTATTTATCACATATTTTTAAAGAAGAAACAGGATTTTCTCCAATGCAATATGTTACTCGAAGAAGAATTGGAGAAGCACAAAATTTGCTGATTAATACACAACTTAGTATTACAGAAATAGCAGCAAATGTAGGATATAATAATTCAAATTATTTTCAAAATGTTTTTAAAAAAATAGTTGGATACACTCCAGGTTCATATCGTAAGCGTTGGCAGGTATAAATAAAATAAGCTAAGACATATTTTGTGTCTTAGCTTATTTTAGAATTACTTTTTAATGATACTATATAATTGAATGATTTCAATTACCATATCTTTAAGTATATAGGTGGTCATTAGATAATCTTGAGCATGTGATATTAAAACATTAAAAGAAAGTTTTTCACCATTGGCTTCACGTGTAAGTAATTCTTGTGTTTGTAATTCATGAGCTTTTTGTAATTGTGGTGTAGCTTTATCAATTTGAGCTTGTGCTTCAGTAAACTTTCCTTGATGAGCTAATTTTAATGCAGCTTGTAATTCAGCTTTAGCATCTCCGGCCAAGGAGATAATATCAAATGCAATTTTTTCTGTATTCATGTTAACAACACCTTTCAAAAATTTTTATTATTTATAATCATGACGGAATTTACGTTCAATATCTTCTATAGATAAACCTTTAGTTTCTGGCATAATAAATTTAGTAAAGAGTAGAGATAAAATACCAATAGAACTAAAAATATAAAAAGTATTAGATAAGCCAAATGTATTCATAAGTATTGGAAATAGTAATTGAATACAAAAGTTGGATCCCCATAGAAAGAAAACGGCAATACCAAGAGCTGTACCACGCATTCTAAGTGGAAATATTTCAGACATATATACCCAAGTTACAGGAGATACAAATGTTTGTTGAAAAAAGAGAAATGTTATTGTAAGAGATAATACAAAATATGGTAAATTTGGAGAGCCAGCCATAATATTAGAAATAGTGCCAATACAAGTATTAGCAAATAGAATACCTATAAGCCCAATAGTAAGCATTTTGCGGCGAGTTAATCGTCTCACTAATGTAAAACCAAACAAGGTACCAATAACTGAGATAATACCATTACCAATATTACCAATTAGTGCAGCATCAGTAGAAAATCCAGATTTTGTAAGTATTTGAGAGCCATAGAACATAATAGTATTAACACCTGTTGTTTGCTGTAAAATAGCTACTCCAATACCAATTAATAGAACTTTCTTCATCCATGGTTCAGTAAAATCTTTAAAAGATAAATTTTGTTGAATAGACTGCTCTGCTAATAAATCTTGGATATCATTTAATTCAGCAATAGCTTTAGCTTCACTTTCATGGGTTAATCTCAGAACATCTAAAGCTTCAGAAGTTTTTCCTTTAGCAACAAGCCAACGAGGAGATTCTTTGTTTATTAACATACCAAAAAATAATAGAATAGCAGGAATAGCTGCTATTGCTAAAATATAACGCCAAACATGAGGATCGTGTCCAAGCGTAATAGCAATAATAGCATTTACTATATATGCTAATAATTGACCAGATACAATAACTAGTTCCATTAGAACAACTAAACTACCACGTAAATTACCAGTGGCAATTTCTGCTAAATATGCAGGAACAATAGTAGAAGCACTACCAACAGCTAATCCTAATGTAAATCTAAATATTATAATCATAGTTGCATTAATGGATAGAGCACAACCAAGAGTAGATATAAAAAATAGTATTGACAAATAAGTAAGTGCTGGTTTACGACCCAGAATATCAGAAATACGACCTCCAAGAGCAGAACCAAAAGCAGCGCCAATGCAAATGGCACTTACTACAAGACCTTCTAATGCAGGTGTTAAATTTAGTTGGTCAGGTTCAGCCATATATGGAAGTGCTCCATTTATAACTCCTGTATCATAACCAAAAGCTAAAGAAGCAAATGTAGCAGTAATAGCCATAATCATTACAGTTCTTGAGGCTTTTGTATTTATTTGTTCACTAGACATATAATTCCCTCACTTTTTTTAATAAAAATTAAAAATAATTTTAAAATTTAAAATAAAATGAAAAATAATTTTAGTAAATATAGTAGCTAGGTTATTTCTAGCTACTATATTTATTTGTTTATTTACCTAATAATTCACGTTCAATACGTTCACGAGCTTCTGGTGCTTGGATATTCATTTTTTCAGGGAAGCCAAAATAAGATACGCAAGCAATATTATCTCCACCTACTTTTGGAGCATCTTTCTTTAATTGTTTATTTGCAAAATCCATTCCGCGTAGTGTTTCAAATATTCCATCGAAATCAACATCGCCTTCTCCCATTGCTAAATGTTGATGGATAGTTACATCTGCTCTACCTCTTGCATTTAAAGATGGTGGATTTGCTATATATCTACAATCTAATGTTTGATTAAATGTATCAGCAAATAATACATGTGTTAATTCGTCTCCTGCGTATTTTAACATAGAACGAACGTCACCTTTTCCTTGGTCATAGAAGAATGTATGAGCTGCTGAATATACTACACCTAAGTTTTTAGAACGGAATGATTTTACTAAATCACAAGTTTCATTATTTAATTCACAAAAATCATAAGGATGAGACTGTATTTCTACACGTAAACCTTCACGTTCGATAATTGGAAGCAATTCTTCCATAGATTTAAACCACATGCCGTTGCAAATTTCTTGTTGATTTGGATCTCCAGAAAATTCAGTATTGATGACAGGAACACCCATATCTACAGCTATTTCAATCATGCGTTTCCAATTACGTACAGCGAATTGACGTTCTTCTTCAGTAGGACCAGACCAACGATATACAACAATAAATGAAGAAATTTCTACACCAGTTTCTTTAAGAGCTTTTCTATATTCGCGTTCACAATCTTCAGAGAAAAGTGGATGTTTATAAAATGGATTAATGCGAGGATGTGGGGATTGTTCAATATATTTATAACCCCAATCAGCTACTTGGTGAACCATAGTGTTAATATCCATTTGTTTAGCGAGCACATCAACATCAAATGCTATTTTCATAATAAAACCTCCATGAATTTATAAGTAAAAGATATAGTATATTTTAAGTAAATTAATAACTAAAATTTTAGTATGTATAAAAGACGGCTTATCTATAGACAGCCGTCTTTTGTTATATTTTAACCAAAATATTTATTTACAAATGCTTTAGTTACTTCGGCTGCTTTTTTAATATTTTCTTCATGACTCATAGCATAATATTCTGGACGAAATTCTTCGATAGTGCAAACTCCATCAAAGCCAATTTCTTTTAATGCTGTAGCAATACCTTCGTGATCTACAACACCTTCTCCTGGCCATAAACGTTTATCATCACCGCAAGAGCCAAGTGGTAAATCTTCGCAATCATTTAAATGATAAGCAAAAATTTTATTACCATCTGCTTTTTTGAGGTCTTCAAGTTTAGAACACATTTCATGGAAATGGAATGTATCTACAGTGATGCCAACATTTGGACGATCAACAGCTTTTACAACATCATAAGCTGTACCAAATTGATTGATGGAGCAATTTGGAGCACCGCAGAATTCAAGAGAGATTTTCATATCTTCTCCAACTTTATCAGATAAATAACGTAGACGAGCGACAGCTTCTTCTTTAATTTCAGAGATAGTTTTATCTTTTACATCAAAAGATGGTACAGTAATAAGCATTTTCATACCGATGGCTTTAGAAACTTTTAAAATGAAATCTACTTCATCATCGATTTCTTTTTCTCCAGCTTCATCTCTTTGGTTGAAGAAAATTAAAGTATTGTAAGCCCAAGGTTTTAAATGATGATTTTTAAACCAAGTAGCGAGTTCATCTAAAGTATGTTCTTTTAAATAGTCTTTTACGCAGTCAAAACGAATTTCAATATAATCGAAACCGTATTTTTCACACATTTCGAGGTCTGCCATTAAAGATTGACCTTTACATTCTAAAGCTGTAGCTTCATTAAATCCGATTTTCATGTTTATATTCCTCCAATTTGTACACGTGAACGCAATGGGCAAAATTATTTATTGTAGAAATCAGGTTTTTCTACAGCTGCGTTAATTTTTTCAATAGCACCAGTTTGTTGAGCTTTTACAAGAGCGTCAGCAGTGATAGCAGCAAGATAGCCATCCCAAGCATTTGGACCATTGATTTCGCCTTTAGCAGCATCATCAACCCAAGCTTGAACTTCAGCATCATAAGCGTCTTTAAAACGAACGAAGCAATCAGTATCAATTGTTGTGGATACACTAGCATTTTTACGAATTGTTGGATAAACAGTAGCCATAGGCATTTTGATAGCACCATCTTCACAAACTACTTCGCAATTGATATCGTAACCAAATTTGCAGTTAACAAATACTTCTACATCAATGCAGACACCTTTTTTTGTACGGAGTAACATGATTTGAGGATCTTTTAATTCGCTATGAGAATATTTAGTAACTCTTGGCATGATTACTTGTGCGGATTCATATTCATCATCAACAAGCCAATGTAATACGTCAATTTCATGAATTGCAGTATCATGAACAGCCATTGGAGTATTATAATTAGTACCTACTTCTGGGTTTCTATGTGTGCAGTGAAGCATTAATGGTTCACCATATTCACCAGATAAGAGAGCTTCTTTTACTTTAGCATAACCAACATCATAACGACGCATAAAGCCTAATTGAATTAAATGTTTACCAGAAGCAACTTCAGCTTGTACAACTTTTAGGCAATCTTCAGCTGTTGTGCAAAGTGGTTTTTCGCAGAAAATACGTTTGCCAGCTTGGATAGCTTCTAAAAGAGCTTCAACATGAGCAAAACCAGGACTTACAATGAATACAGCATCAACATCTGGATCATTAATTAAAAGTTTTTCATCAGTATAAACTTTAGCGTTACAAATACTAGCAGCTTTTTTTGCACTTTCTTCAAATACATCACAAACAGCAACAACTTGAGCACCTTGAATTTTATTTGTCAATCTGGAGATATGGTCTCTACCCATTCCGCCACAGCCGATAACACCTACATTTAACATTATATATTCCTCCAATTATAAATTTATGATTATTTGTTAGTTGTTTATAATTTCTTTCGTTGAGTTTATTATACAATAATGTTCACGTGAACGCAAGGAATTTTTTGCAAATAAAATAAACTTTTTTTTATTGTAAATTTTGTGATAATTAAATAAAAATAGAAGGGAAATATCTTGATAATAATAATAAAGATACATTCCCTTTCTGTTAGATGTTGAAGCGATTTTTAATCACAATATCAGTATAAGCAAATTTACTGTCAGGATTTTTATTATCAAACAATTTATGAAATAATAACATAATAGATTGATATCCTTGAGTATAAGCATCTTGTCCAATTAAAAAATTGATTGTACCATTTGACAGTAATTGAATATTATCATTAATAAAATCATTAGCAATAATTTTAATATCTTTGATTTTATTTGCTTTTTGTAGTGATTTACAAACCCCAAAAACACCAGATCCTGTAATATATATGCCTTTTAAATTAGGATACTTATCTAAGATTTCATCGGTAATTTTTTCTGCAACCCAATCATCATCATAAGCATATCGAATACCAAGATTATTGATTTGAGGATAAGAAATAGAAATTTCTTTGTTAAAGCCATCGGCACGCTGTTGTAGAGAGGGATTTTCTTCATGTCCAGAGATAATAATAATTTGACCTTGTCCGTTGGTGATTTCTCCCATCAAACCAGCAGCTGTTTGACCACTTTTTATAGCGTTTTGTCCAATAAAACAAAGACGAGCTGTATTTTCTAAATCAGAATTAAAAGTAATAATAGGGATATTATATTCTTGTGAAAATTTATTTATTAGCTTTATTAACAAATTATCTTGAGATGGAGAAAGAGCGATACCATTAAATTTTTCAGATTTCATTTTTTCCATTATTTGAATGACCTCTGTTGGATTTACTCCATTAATTTTATGGATTTTTACACTAGCTCCAAAACTTTCAGCTTCTAATTTTGCAGCTTTTAAACCTATTAAAACATCTTTCATAAATGGAGTTTGAGCTAATTGTAAAATAACTCCAATTTTAATATTTTTTTTAGCCATAGCAAGAGCTCTACCAGCTCTACTAGGTTTATAACCTACATCTTTAGCTATTTTTTTAATACGTTGTTCTACTTCGGGTTTTATACGACCACGATTATTAAGAGCTCTATCTACTGTTCCACGTGAAACACCAGCCAAATCTGCAATTTGTTGTAGAGTAATAGCCATTTACATTCATCCTTTAAAATATCTTAATGATAATTCATTATAATATTTATATTTTGGGATATCAATAATACATTTAATTAAAAAAGAGATAAAGTAAAAACTTTATCTCTTAAATCTTATATTATTTTTGTTGAAGTTTAATGTATTCAATGATTAAGTCAGCAGCTTTTTCTAAAGGAATGTTACTAACATTTATCATTAAATCATAGTTTTGTGCTTCTCCCCAAGTTTGACCAGTATAGTAAGCATAATATCTTTTACGATTTTTGTCTTCTTTATCTAATTGTTCTAGTGTATTATTTCCATAATGATCTTTAGCTCTATTTTGTCTAAAATCATCATCAGCATAGATAAAGAAGGAAAAAGTATTTGGATAATCTTTTAAAATATAATCAGAACATCTACCTAAGAATACAGCACTTCCTTTTTGTGCTAATTTTAAAATGGCGATAGATTGCTCTTTAAACATTTTGTTGTAAAAGGGAATACTTTCAAAAGAATAATCGCCTAAAGAACCAGGCATTGAATAGGAAGCAGTAATTAAGTCTTCCATAACTTCATTTGATATAGGTTCTGTGGAATTATGAAATCTTTCAGCAGCTAAATGTACAATTTTACGGTCATAACAGTTAATACCTAATTTTTTTGCTACAATATTAGCTACTTCTTTGCCACCACTACCATATTGTCTAGTTATTGTAATATACGTATTATCTTTTAGCATTGTAAAATCAATCCTTTCAAATGAATGATTATAATTTGCCTTCAGCTTCACGTTTAGCTAAATCTTTCATAATTTGAGGATATATTTTATCTAAGTTGTAAGCTAATAAAACAATTATAAGAACAATCCATACTAAGATTGGTCCATACATATAAAGACTAATAATCATATCAATAGCACTTTGAGGTTGAGTGATGAGGCCACTAGCAGAAGAAACATATCCAGCATAAGATAATAAGCCAGTTAAAGCTGCACTAGTAACACCAGAACCGATTTTTGTACCTACAGAACCACCAGAGAAAATAAGACCTTCTTGGCGAACATGGAATTTCCATTGGCTATATTCAATACAATCACCAAAGAAACCAAAAATAACGGAGCAAAGTGGAGCAAAGAAAATACCACGAATGACACAACTAGCTACTACCCAGTTGAAATCCATTGGATTGATTAGATATATTAAATGACCAATTAAGGCTAAAATGATACCAACTAAAGACATATTGCGTTTGCCATATTTTCTTAGTAATGTAGGACAAACTAAGAGAATGACAGCGATCATAACAATAGTTTCTACTAAATAAAGTAAGCCATATAAGGAATCATCAAAAAAGATATATTTACAATAATAAGGTAAAATGATACCAGTGATACAAGCAATAACATTTTGCATTGTCCAAATAGTCATTGCAATCCAGAAATATTTATTTAGAGCTAAGAAGCGTAATGCTTGTCTAGCTGGAATTTTTTCAGTTTTTTGTGTTTTTTCAAGAACAACTGTTTCTTTACATTTATAGAAGCAAATAAGTAACAATAAAAGAGCTAAAACAGCCCAGATAGACATAACTTTTACCCAAGCAAGCTGGTTATCACCGAATACTTTAATAAGTGGTAAAGTAGCAGATACTGCTAAAATTTTACCAAAAGGAGATAAAGCCATTCTAAAGATACTGAGCATATCACGTTCTTTAGAGATACGAGTCATCATTGCAGATAAACTACCATAAGGTAAGTTTAAAGCTGTATAACAAGCTGTAGTACATAAATTATATGTTACGAAAATATATGCAAATTGAAGTGCAGATGTAGTTTGAGGTACTGTATAAATTAATACAATGGAGATTGCAAATGGTAAGCTAGTCCATAAAATCCAAGGTCTAGATTTACCCCATTTGGAATTAGTTTTTTCTACTAAAAAACCCATGATAACATCAGATACACCATCAAAACATCTGGATAGAAGCATTACTAACCCAACAACGCTAGCATCAATACCAGCATAGTCAGTATAGAAAAAAGTGAGGATACTCATTGCACCCCAAACGACGTTTTGAGCTGTATCACCTAAACCATATGCTACACGGGTTGTCCAAGATAATTTTCCACTAGAAGCCTGTGCATTATTCATAAATATACTCCTCTCAATAAAATAAGAAAATTAATAAAAATTAAAATATAAAATAAAATTAAAATATAAAATAAATTCTATATAATAATGTTTACTATAAGTATATATAATTAGCAAGGATAAATTTATCCTTGCTAATTATTTTATATTAAAGATTTATAGATTATATTCATCAGCAATTTCTTTAATAGTTACAGGACGACCTTCTTGTACAGATTTTTTAGCAGCAAGACCAATTAAAACTGGTTGTAAGCCATCATTAGCATTAACTTCTGTTTCAGTGTCATTTTCAATAGCATCAACAAAAGATTTAACTTCATGAGCATATGCCATCATATAACGTTCTAAGAAGAAATACATAGGTTTTTCAGCTACAACGCCTTCTTCGCCACTAAATACTGCATTAGAATTAGAGTCGTTGGAGATTGCAATAGCACCTTTAGTTCCAAAAACTTCAGCACGTTGGTCATAACCATAAACTGCTTTACGACAATTATCAATAACAGCAGTAGCACCATTTGCTAGTTTTAAAGTGATAACAGCAGTATCAATATCACCAGCTTCGCCAATTGCAGGATCAACTGTAACAGAACCTACAGCAAATACTTCAGTAACTTCACTTCCGGAAAGATAACGAACCATATCAAAATCATGAATAGTCATATCGAGGAAAATACCACCAGAAACTTTAACGTATTCAATAGGTGGAGCTTCTGGGTCACGAGATGTTACTTTTATAATTTGTTGTTTACCAATTTTGCCAGAAGCTACAGCTTCTTTAATTGCACGGAAATTATGGTCAAAACGACGATTGAAACCAACTTGATATTTAAGACCAGATGCATTAACAACATCAAGAACTTCTTTGATTTTATTAACATCATGGTCAATAGGTTTTTCACAGAAAACATGTTTACCAGCTTGAATAGCTTCTATAGAAAGAGGAGAATGCATATCAGTAGAAGCACAAATGAGAACAGCTTGAATATCTTTATCAGCCAATATTTTTTTATAATCTGTATAAGTTTCAGTAATGCCAAGAGCGTTTGCCCACGCTATAGTGTTATCATTTAAAAATGGGTCAGCTATTGCTTTTACTTTTGCGTTAGGAACAAATTTAGAAATACTTTCACCATGAACACGACCGATACGTCCAGCACCAATAATACCAATATTAATCATTAAAAAAACCACCTTTGAATAATTTATGTTTAACTTTTGAGTTGCTTATGTGTATCTTATGTATATAATTTTAACTGTTTTTATAAAAAAATATCTATAATATATTGTTTTTTATAATATTAGCAATATATTATAGATACTTAATTATTAATATATATACGATTGTTATATAAAAAAATGAATTTAAAAACTATAAAATCTTGCTTTTATCAGAAAACTTAAAACTTTAATATCATTTAGATAAAATAAAAATACAAATAAAAATATATTTATTTTGTATATAAATATAATCAATTTAACCAAAAATAACCAAAAAATAATCATATAGATTTTAATTATTTTATTAATCAATGACTGGTATCCAATTTTTATCTTTATAAGCAGCAAAACAAAGCTCAATTTGTTCTTTTGTATTTTTGCCTAGAGATAGATTAGGAAGATTATCTAGCGTGAAATAAGCACTATCACTTGTTTCTATATTTTGATTAAATTTGCCGGAGATGACTTCACAGAGCATGAAGATTTTAGTTATTCCATAAGCGTATAATGGTACATTGTGGCGATTTCTATCATGTATTGCGATTAATCTAGTAGGAACGACATCAAGACCAGCTTCTTCTTTAGCTTCTTTGATGAGATTATCGCAGATGGATTGGTTGACATCTACCCAGCCACCAGGGAGAGACCAACGACCATCACGTTCTTTGACGAGCAGTATTTTATCATCTTTGAAGATAACAGAACGTGTATCTAATTTTGGTGTTTGATAGCCAGTCTCATTGCAAAATAGAGTTTTTACTTTTTCTACAGGTAAATCTACATATTCGCTCATTATTTCAGCAGCCATTTCGCTAAGTCTAGTGAAGCGTTCATAATCAAAATCATCTTTAGTATAGGCAAGACCAGCTTGAGCAATAAATTGCATTTCCATAGCAGTCGTAAGCCATTTATGATTGATATATGGTTTTTCAATCATAGTTAATGTATTTAAAATATCATAAGGTTGACGGAAATAATATTTTGCTTGAATATGTTTAAAATCATGGCAAGACCATGTAGCAAGGGCAAAATCTATATTTAATTCTTGGGCTAAATCGCTATCTTGGGCATTGATACCAATGAATAAAGCATTATCTTTATCTGTAAAATCTGTTTTAGTTTCTACAAATGATATAGAGATATTTTTTTGTTCTAAAAGGGAAATTATTTGCTTGAATTCATTGTTTTGTAAGGTTTTATTGATAAATAGTTTCTTATACATAAAATCACATCCGTAGTTTTATTTGTTCTTGGCTTATTAGCTTATTATATTTAAAGCGAGGAACTGTTTATTTTTATTATAGCTATTTTTATTTGAAAAAGTAGTTATTTTGATTAAATTTATTATTGAAAACTATTATCAATTATTATATAATAAATTTATGATAATGATTATCAATTTAAAGAGGTGAGAAAATGAGAGTATGTGATAATGTAGAAACTATGTTGGCTTTTCATGGCGCCCCAACATTAGAAGGTATAAAGCCAGGTAGTTTGATTTCATTCAATAAACAACGTATAAAAAATTGTCATTTGATATTAAAGCGATATAAGAAATGCATGGAATGTAAAGGCATAAGATTTTTTATAATATCAGAAACGGATAATTGGTTGTTACTCTTCATTTATCGCCAAAATGCTTTAAATCAGGTAATTCAAGAGGACAAAATTCAAGAGTTTTTAAGTTTTTATGGCTATGTGAATTTAAAAAATCTAAATCAATGCTTAAATTATTTAAAGACTCGCATGAGCTTGCAAAAAGGCTTTCCTCATGAGATTGGCATATTTTTAGGCTATCCGCTAGAAGATGTAAAAGGTTTTATTGAAAATAGCGGACGTCATTTCAAAATATGTGGTCAATGGAAAGTATATTCAGATACAAAACGAGCTGAAAAATTATTTGCAAAATACGCAGAATGCTCAGACCGTTTTTGTGCTTGTTTATCACAAGGGCAATCAATAGAAGATTTAGTAAAAGCTGTTTAAGTTGAATTTTAGGAGGTTTTTTGATGAATAAAATAGTGATTATTTATTGGAGTGGTTCTGGAAATACAGAAGCAATGGCAAATGCAATTAAAACAGGTGTAGATGGTGCAGGAGTATCTTGTGATTTATATTTTGTAAGTGATTTTGATGTAACTTCAATAAATGATTATGATGGGTTTATTTTAGGCTGTCCTGCTATGGGTGCAGAAGTTTTGGAAGAATGTGAATTTCAGCCAGTTTTTGATGAAATGATAAATTCTTTAAATGGTAAATCCGTAGCTTTATTTGGCTCTTATGGTTGGGGCAGTGGCGAATGGATGACGACTTGGGAAGAACAAGTTAAAGAAGCTGGTGCTGATTTATTTGAAAATGGCTTAATCATCAATGAAACACCAGATGAAGATGGTTTAAATACTTGTGAAGATTTTGGCAAACGTTTTGCTGTAAGTAAATAAATATGTTTTAATTAATCCTTAGCGAAAGCTAGGGATTTTTTATTGACTTGAAGTGTACTTTAAGTTGTAAAATGACTATGTATGTAGAAAACTATATTTATATTATGGTATTATATGGTATAAATAATATACATAGGAGAGGTAGTCATGGAAAAAGCTAAAGTTTATTTTACGGATATGCGTGCATATCCAGGTAAAGAAAATCTATTACAAAAACTTGAACGTTTAATGGTTAAAGCTGGTATTGATAAAATTGATTTTAAAAATAAATTTGTAGCCATTAAAATTCATTTTGGTGAACCAGGAAATCTAGCATATCTTCGTCCAAATTATGCTAAAGTTGTAGCTGATGTAGTAAAAGCTCGCGGTGGTAAACCATTTTTAACAGATTGTAATACTTTATATGTAGGTCGTAGAAAAAACGCTATAGAACATATGGACGCAGCTTATGAAAACGGATATAATCCATTCACTACAGGTTGTCAGGTAATTATTGCAGATGGTCTAAAAGGTACAGATGAAGCTTATGTTCCAGTGCCAAATGGTGAATATGTAAAAGAAGCTAAAGTTGGTCAAGCTTTAATGGATGCAGATATCATCATTGATTTATCTCATTTTAAAGGTCACGAAATGACTGGTTTTGGTGGAGCAATTAAAAATATTGGCATGGGCGGTGGCTCTCGTGCTGGTAAAATGGAAATGCATTGTGATGGAAAACCAAGTGTAGATACAGATAAATGTGTAGGCTGTGGCGCTTGTAGCAGAATTTGTGCTCATGGTGCACCAATTATCACAGATAGAAAATGTTATATTGACCCAGATAAATGTTTAGGTTGTGGTCGTTGTATCGGTGCTTGTCATTTTGATGCTATTAAACCTACAAATTGGAATGCTGAAGATTTATTAAATAGACGTATGGCAGAATATGCTCATGCTATTTTACATGGAAGACCAAATTTCCATATCAATATTATCACTGATGTTTCTCCAAATTGTGATTGTCATGGTGAAAATGACATGGCAATTGTACCAAACCTTGGTATGTTAGCATCTTTCGATCCAGTTGCTATTGATCAGGCTAGTGCAGATCTTGTAAATGAAGCTCCTGTAATTGCAGGTTCAGAACTTGCTGATAATATTTTAAAAGATAGTGTTGAAGCAGCAAAACATGATCATTTCCATAATACACATCCAAATACAAATTGGCATGTATGTCTTGAACATGCTGAAAAAATTGGACTTGGTACTTGTGAATATGAATTAGTTAAAATTTAAGTTAGAAATAAGAAAACAGCACTAAATTTTAATAGTGCTGTTTTTTTATATTTTTTTATCTATCTTTAATTTAATAAGAAAATTATTATTAAATTTATATGATTAAATAATAATATAGTTAATAAATTTAAACTATAAATATATAGGTTTTAATTATTATAAACTGTTGAAAAATTTTTTGTTTAGTTTTAAAATAATTAAATAGTTAAGTAACAATATAATACAAGAAAGGAAAATTTACATGATAAAAAGATATGGTATTTTTTTAATTGGACTTACCAAATGCGAGCGTAAAGCCCCTAAATTTATTTATGGGGATATAAGCTCGCTAAAAAACAATGATT
>OGUG01000008.1_pt1 | contig 107401 bp, 95 predicted proteins | sample 1573711 | NCBI WGS metagenome assembly OGUG01 (sample SAMEA2582006, study PRJEB24529) | metagenome | biome: Human gut stool | place: China | collected 2011 | reverse complement strand
GCGAATGCCCGACAGCCAGGAAAATCTCTGATTTTTCTGGCGTGCACTGCGGACTAGAAATCATGATCTAATAAAGACTAAAATAGATAATTGCGAAACTCCTAAAAACGTGAATGAAATTGTTCAAAATTAACAAAAGCTTGAGAAAACACTGGGGAGCGGTCGGCACTTAGAAGGCAGGTGCGGCATAAGCCGTGACTGGCTTCTTAGTACCGCTACCAGCGACACGTAGCGGAAGCGTGTTTTCGAAAATTTTGTTGATTTTGAACAATTTAAAGCAACTTTGCCAGAGTTTCGCATTCCCCAAAAAACCAGAGAAAGGACTTCCCTATGCTTTTGAAAAAAGAAAAACCCGCCCAGATCGATTACCTCGAAAACTGGCCGGAACATTATTATGAGATAGAAAATGCCAAAGAAAGAAAAGAGATTCTCGCTCAGGCGATCAGCCGGGGGCTGGATCTTCCAAATGATAATTACCGTATGAAATTGTTGGAAAAACGTTATGGAAAAGACGGCAAGAACGATGCCTTCATGAAAGCATGGATGATGATCAAAGCATCCGGTGCTGCCGGAATTTCTTTTTTCAACAAGCGGCATCTGCAAAAAGAATTAAAACAATATATGAAAGATCTCTGTCTGCTCGAATACGCACCTGAGAATGAAACAGAACAGGCAGTTCTGCTGACAGAGTGGGAAAATTTTGCGAAAGTTCTGCTTGCCTCCTGCACGGGAAGCAAAACTTATTGCTCCACTCTTTTTGGCATTGTGCCGATCAAAGATGCATCCGTTGCAAGAAAAATCGCGGAAGAGATCGACTTCGTCACAAGAACTTACCCACAAAAGCTCGAACTTGCTGACGAATTCGCTCCGTTCCGCGAAGTGATGGTCAACACCTACTGTAATATGATAGAAAATGGTTCTTCCTACTGGTACGAAGTTGTAAACTCCTGATCAGAGTAATCCCTGATGAGAATCAATAAAATCAGATTAATCCCTGGATTAGGATAAATAAAATCAATACCGGAAGCACAAACTGGAAATATGGTTTTAATCCTTTTGCGATCTTAAGACCTTTTCCAGTATTTGCTTCTTCCAGATAGTTATCAAATCCCCATCCCCATTTTGTGACGCAGAATAACAGATAAATAAGGGAACCACCCGGTAGCAACAGATTGCTCACAATGAAATCCTCACTGTCTAACACATCCCTGCCACCGATCAGGTGCAGATCACTCCACACATTATATCCAAGTACACATGGCATGCTGGCAATCAGTATGATCACACAGTTGACCAGTGCCGCTTTTTTTCGATTCCAGCCAAACATATCCATACAAAATGACATGATGTTTTCAAATACCGCAATAATCGTGGAAAAGCTTGCAAATGTCATAAACAAAAAGAACAGTGTTCCCCATATACGACCGCCTTCCATATTTACAAATACGTTTGGAAGCGTGATGAAAATGAGTTTTGGTCCTGCCCCGACTTCCACGCCGTAGCTGAAACATGCCGGGAAAATGATCAGTCCTGCCATGATTGCCACAAATGTATCCAGTGCACAGATTCTGGCACCTTCTCCTGCAAGACTGTTATCACGACCCATATAGCTTCCAAAGATCTCCATGGCTGCAACTCCGAGACTTAAGGTAAAGAACGCCTGATTCATTGCCGCTGAAACGACATTTCCAATGCCCACTTCCCTCACCGTTTCCATATTCGGAATCAGATAAAAACGGACACCCTCGCCCGCACCGGATAATGTAAAACTGTGTACCGCAAGGATCACGATCAGGCCAAGCAAGGCACTCATCATGACTTTGCTTATTTTTTCCAGACCATTCTGCAATCCTCTGCTGCACACAAAAAAGCCAAGAATGACCGTGAGTATCATCCAGAAGCTCATCTGCAACGGGTCTGCAAGCAGGTTGGAAAATACTGCTCCGGCAGCCTCCGCATCCATGCCAGCCTGAAACTCACCTATCAGAAATTTGTAAAAATAAGTTACCATCCACCCGGAAACTGTCGTGTAATACATCATCAGCATATAACAGCCGAATATCGCTGCCCAGCCGTGAAGATGCCACTTGCTTCCCGGTTTTTCTAATGCCTTGTAACCTAACACGGCACTCTTACGGCTTGCACGTCCCACGGCAAGTTCCATCGTCAGAACCGGCAGTCCCATGGCAATCAGAAACACGAGATAAAGGATTACAAACAATCCTCCGCCGTTTTCTCCTACGACATAAGGAAACCTCCATACATTTCCAATTCCAATGGCACATCCGGCACTTACCAGAATAAATCCCAGACGTGATTTAAAAGATTCTCTTTTCATAATCTGATCCCTGACTAGATGTTTAACAGATCACTATAAACTTTTAATGCTCCGTCTGTGTCATGTGCAAGAACACGTTTTGCAAGAACTTTTCCAAGCTGAACGCCTTCCTGGTCAAAGCTGTTGATGTTCCATAAGAATCCCTGGAACATTACTTTGTTCTCGAAGTGAGCAAGTAAAGCGCCAAGTGTCTTAGGATTTAATTCTTCTCCGATGATGATAGAAGAAGGACGTCCTCCCTCGAAATTCTTGTTGCGGTCGTCATCTGCCTTACCACATGCAAATGCTACGATCTGGGCTGCAACGTTTGCGCAGAGTTTCTGCTGGCTTGTGCTGTCCTGTATCACAACATCCGTTCCGATCTGGCTGTTCTTAAATCCAATGAACTGAAGCGGAACAATATCTGTTCCCTGATGTAATAACTGATAGAAGGAATGCTGTCCATTTGTACCAGGCTCACCGAAGATCACCGGTCCTGTCACGTAATTTACAGGCTCACCAAAACGGTTTACAGATTTACCGTTAGACTCCATGTCTAACTGCTGTAAATGTGCAGGGAAACGGCTCAAAGCCTGAGAGTATGGTAAAACGGCTGTAGCCGGGTAGCCGAGTACATTACGCTCATAAACTCCGATCAATGCGTCGAGCATTTCCGGATTCTCTAACATATTTTTATTTAAAGAAAGTTTATCTTCTTCTGCTGCACCGTCTAAGAACTGTGCAAACACCTCCGGTCCGAATGCCAGGGATAATACAGCTCCGCCAACTGCTGATGTAGAAGAGAAACGTCCTCCGATATAATCATCCATGAAAAATGCTGCCAGATAATCATCACTCTTTGCCAGAGGAGATGTCTCACTTGTAACAGCGATCATATGCTTAGAAGCATCCAGTCCTGCATTTTTCAATGCATCTTTTACGAAAGACTCATTCGTCAATGTCTCTAATGTTGTACCTGATTTTGATACAAGTACGAAAATGGAATGTGCAACATCAATAGAAGCTAATACTGCTGCTGCATCATCCGGGTCTACATTGCTGATGAATTTTGCTTCCATCTTGAATGTGTTGTTTTTCTTTGCCCAGTTCTCCAGTGCAAGATACATTGCACGTGGTCCAAGGTCACTTCCGCCAATACCGATCTGAACTACAGTTGTAAACTTTTCACCTGCTGCATTTGTGATCTCTCCGGCATGTACCTTGTTTGCAAAATCAGCAATTCTATTCTGCTGTTCTACATAAAAAGAACGCTTGTCAACGCCATCTGCCTCGACTGCATCACCTAACTGTCCGCGTGTCATATGATGAAGTACAAGACGTTTCTCGCCTGTATTCACAACTTCACCATTATAAAGAGCTGCAAATTTTTCAGAAAGCTGTGCTTCCTCAGCTAATTTTGCAAGTGCTGCAAGTGTGTTATCATCCACTTTTTTTGCAGCATAATTATATGCAAGTCCCTCTGCCATCGGTGTGCTGTATTTCTTCACACGCTCTGCGCCGTTTTCTCCGGACATTACTTTTGTCAGGTCAACCTCTGCAACCTTTGACAATTCTTCAAAAGAAGTAAGGGTATCTAAATTCTTCCAATCCATGATGTTATCCTCCTTGTTTTGCGAAGCAAAATGCGACTGCCCTTGCAGGAGCAGAGGATTTTACTCCTTGTTTTGCCTTTTATTTATACAACCGTGAAAAATTATACTATTAAATGTAATCGAATTCAAGTAGTGCAATACACCAAAAAAAGAGTCTCTTTCGAAATTTTGCTTAAAAATTTCACAAAAGAGACTCTCTTTTTATTTTCTATTTCTGATTTGCCGGTTCCATATTGACGGAACGTCCTTTGATCTTCACATTCTTCATGGCTTCTAATACTTCTTTGCCATACTCTCTCGGCACTTCCACAAAAGTGTATTTGTCGTACATATCGATCGCACCGACGAGTTTTCCAGGCATTCCTGACTCTCCAGCGATGGCACCTAAGATATCGCCCGGTTTCACGCGGTCTTTTTTACCGATGTTAATAAAGAGACGAACCATACCTTCTTCGGCTCCGGTGTTATCCCAGTCGATCTCGCCATTCTCTCTGTCGTTTTCCAGATTCACCTGACCGAGTGCCTGTTTTAAGAAGGCTGCTGCGATATCCATTGCGGTGTAATCGGAATCATTGACCTGCTTTTCGATGATCTCGATCATCTCTTTTAAATCTTCATTCTCAATGATCTCACCGATTCCCTGCATCACTTTCTCTGCCTTGATCTGTGCCACATCATCGGAAGATGGGATTGGCATTGCAAGGATCTTGGTCTTGCAGTAACGCATGATATCTTTTAACTTGTAAACCTCTTTTCCTTTTACAAAAGTGAACGCACGTCCGGTACGTCCTGCACGTCCGGTACGTCCGATACGGTGTACATAATACTCATCATCCTGTGGAATATCATAATTGAATACTGCTTCCACATCATCAACGTCAATTCCTCTCGCAGCAACATCTGTTGCAATCAGGATCTCCACACGTCCGGAGCGGAATGCTTTCATGACACGGTCACGCTGTGCCTGCTTCATATCGCCGTGAAGCCCCTCTGCCATATAACCGCGGCTCTTTAACTCCTCGGAAAGCTCGTCTACCATTTTCTTGGTATTACAGAATACGAGGGAAAGCTTTGGATTGTAGTAATCTAACAGTCTTGTCAGGACTTCGGTCTTGTCCTTGCGTTTGACATCATAATAATACTGCTCGATGCTTGGCACGGTCAGTTCTTTTTTTACCACCTTAATGGTCACTGCGTCATGCTGATATTTCTTTGTGATGTCTAAAATCGGCTTTGGCATGGTCGCAGAAAACAGAACCGTCTGTCTTCCCTCTTCCGGGATATATTCCAAAATCGTCTCGATATCCTCACGGAATCCCATGTTCAGCATCTCGTCCGCCTCGTCTAAAACAATCGTATTGACTGCCTCGCAGCGGATTGTTTTTCTGCGGAGATGATCCATGACACGTCCCGGTGTACCGATAATGATCTGTGCACCGCCTTTTAATGCCTTGATCTGACGGTTGATATCCTGTCCGCCGTATACCGGAAGGATTTTCACACCATGCATATATTTGCTTAATTTACGGATTTCTTCCGACACCTGGATCGCAAGCTCTCTGGTTGGTGAAAGGATGATCACCTGTGTCTTTTTATTATTTGGGTCTACTTTGTGAAGCACCGGGATACCAAAAGATGCTGTCTTTCCGGTTCCTGTCTGTGCCTGTCCGATCACATCGACTCCTGACATCACTACCGGGATCGCCTGACTCTGGATTGGAGTCGCCTCTTCAAATCCCATCTCTTTGATAGCACGGAGTACCTGTGGATATAAATCTAATTCATCAAATCTTACTGTTTCCATATATTTTCCTTTCGTGCGAATGCGCAGTCGTATACGTTAGCATATTGTCGCCATTTTGTCAACTATTTTGTCAGAATACCCGTATCACATCCGGCACGATCTATGTACCCCGGCTTCCATGAAAAAGAAAGCTGGGTTAATATGAAAAGCAATCGAATACTCCCTGTTTTTCATCCATATCCAAGCAAAATCCAGTCGTCGTACACTCCACATGTATTTCTGTTTTTCCCCTGTAAAAATGTGATATGCGCCGTCACCTCTAAAAAAAGCTGCCGTAGCAATAGTTCGATTGCGGATTGCTCATTATAACTTATGCCAATTTTCCTCTAAGGTTCCACTTTTTCCTGTTTTGAGGATAAATCCAACTCCTGTCCGCGGATATCCGCAATACAGATATCATTTCTGCTTTTCTTCTTTACCTGATATAACAGCATATCTGCAGTATGTAGAAAATCCCAGCTCCTGTTTCCGTTCTCCGGAATTCCATACGAAATTCCCTGGGAAATCGTCACGATCGGCAATGCATTGGAATATAAATGCTCCAGTTTGAGATTCATAATATTCTGCCGCAGCGCGCCTGCCTTCGCATACACTTCCTCCGCACTTATACCCGCATAAATGATAATAAATTCATCTCCGCCATATCTCGCGCAGAATGTCTGCCCATCTTCCATCTTTTTCAGCTCATTTGCAATTGCAATAATGCACTCGTCGCCCTGCTGATGTCCATAATTGTCATTATACTGCTTGAAAAAGTCAATATCTAAAATCTCCATTGCAAGTGGAAGTCGGTGCTCATAACAGTAATCTAATACTTTTTCCGAATAAGCATTCAGGCGGTAACGGTTTGCCAGTCCGGTCATCTGATCTGTCTCCGACTGTTTCAGCAGCTTCACATTGACTGCTTCCATCTCCCTGCGGCTCTCATTTGCACGTTCGAGAGAACTTCTGACATAAAGCATGTTGACGATCATATCTTTGTTCTCGCGCTCCATGATCTCGGAAAGCTCATAATACAGGCCAGCCGCCTGCAGATAACCTGCATTGTCCTGATTCTTGCGGTAGCCTTTGATCTTAATGGAAATGACTCTGCGCTGCAGATTGATCACACCTGAATTCTTCACGATCCGATCCAGCTTCTCAACGATCATCCACAACACATCATCCCGGCCGATCTCCAGCATCAGCCCGCAAAAATCACAAAGGTCGTCAAACACCTCCATGATCTGCACATTTTTATTGATTATTTCTACAATCTCCTGGATCTGTGCATCGCGTCTCACATAATTATGAGTCAGATGATAATATCTTGCCTTCAGGCAGTCCACATATAAAATGTCAATATCCTCATAATAAGACGCACATTCCGCATCCAGTTTTTCTATATAAACATGTGTCTTATCTAACATCCCCTGCAGCATATAGCAGCGTGCCAGATTCACGTAACTGGCCATCAGTCCGACATAATTTTCTTTTACATCCGGATTACTTTTGCAATATGAATGAGCCTTTTCGAAATAACTTTGTGCCTCGTGATACACACCATTTTCCATGTACAGATTACCAAGATTCTGCATGATGCTGATCTCCATCTTAGTAATCCCATATTTACGGCAGTAATTCAATCCTGTCAGATAGTAATCCATCGCTGCAGACACATTTCCCTTGTTGACAGAAGAGATTGCCATCAGGTTGTAAGACCTTGCAATCAGCTCCCACTGTCCGGTCTGTCCTAACAGATGGATTGCCTGCGCAATGTTGTGGAACATGTGTTCCACATCATTCAGCAGATAGTAAGTTTCCCCACTGTAAAAATATGCAAAACCAAGAAGTGCCGCATCTTTATGCTCCTTTGCATACCATTCTATCTCAAGACAGCATTTGAGTGTATGCTCTGCGTCCTTTCCTCTGCTGTTCAAAACTTCCTGTTTCCATGCGTTTACCACGTCATTTGATCCATGAACTCCCATGCAGTCTGTTCCTTTCTGCCTGTTTTCAGTATCTCACTAAATTTTATTATAATCCAGAAATACCGTGTGTTCAAGAAAAAGGAAATTTTTGCTATTCAAAGAATTCGATCGGATCGACCGGTACCCCATCTTTTCGAAGTTCAAAATACAGGTTACTGCCCTCAACCGAATAATATTTTGTCGGTTCCGTCACATAACCAATCACATGACCTGCCTCCACATAGTCTCCCACTGCAAACTCCGGTTCCTTAAGCTGTCCGTAAACTGCGAGATACCCATCTCCCAAATCCTCTGTCACGGTACATCCTGTCACTTCATTTGTCTCAATACTCTGGATTTTTCCTTTTGCTACCGCATAAACTTTGCTGTTGACATCTCCGGCAATAATGACTGCCGGATTGTATTTGTACTGGTCTAACGTCGCAAAATACACCGTCGAGTCCATGCTGTAATCTAAGATCACATTTCCTTCCATCGGCCATAAGATGCCATCTTCCGCAGCAAAATGAAGTGCCTGGGAAGTGTTTCCTGTCGGTGCCACCTCTTCCTGTCCACTGTCTGCTTCCTCACTCTCCTTTTCTACCTCTGCTGTCTCTGTGCTCTGTGTCTGCGGTTTTAAAATAGAAGCAACCTGATCTGCTTCTGTCTCTTCCTCCATTGCCACATTCTGGTTCTCCGTGTCCATCTCTGCTGCAATTTCCTGTTCTAACTGCTTTCTCTCCTGTTCCTGTCCTCTGCTATATAAAACAGTCATGCCGACTGCTGCAAGGATTACCAGCGTGCCTGCAATGATATACTGTTTTTTCTGCCAGAAGGCTGCCCATCCGTGATTCTTTCTCATATTTTTCACCGTCCATTGTTTATTTAGCAGAATACATTTCCTGCTATTAACAATAGTGTTGCCACATTCAGACGGTTTATTCACAGTAATTGGAATCGTTTTTCATTCCACAGATTTCACCTCTGCGCCGGGAAAAAAATACTGTAAAATTTTTCTGTAATCCTCCCCTTGTTCAGCCATTTTCTGTGCTGTATACTGGCTCAGCCCAAATCCGTGTCCATGTCCCTTCGTTACGATCCGGATCTTGCCCGGTTCCAGTTCTGTCACATTAAAATTTGCGGATTTTAACCCAAGTTCCCCACGCAGTTCCTCTCCTGTGTAGGATTTTCCATTCATCTGCGCCTTTGTGACATACCCGGCACTATCCTTCTCTTCGATCGTGATCTCCTGATTTAGATACAGCACCGAAAGATAATCCGGCGCCTGTGCATCCTCATAACATGCCACACCTGAAAGATAGGGCATATCCGAATCCGGATATAATTCTTCCATATTTCTCGTATTTCCTGCACTCACTGCATGGTATGCCGCATATATGTAATGGTTCCGGTACTGCAGCGTCTCTCCGTCTGTCTCTTGTATCGCCTCCTTTATCTTCCCCTCTGCCTCGGAAAAATAGTCGCCCCACAGCTCCTGTAATTCGCCCATTGTCATACTCCCCGGAAGTTCTGTCCCCATCTCCTCTGCTGCCTTAAGGTTTGTGCGGGCGATCACACACTGGGCTTTGATACATTCCTCCGGTGCATCTGCGCTTATCTCCTTTGCGACAATGCAAAAAAGCATGTCCGCATCCTCCTCTGTTTCCGCTGTCCGGTTTACATTTCCCAGCAATTCTTCCAGCTGCATTTTCTGGCAAAAAATGGTGAGAAAAAGTGGTATGAGCAGCAAGAGCAGAAGTATGGTCAGCATCGTGTTTATTCTTTTTGCCAAGTTTTTTCTGTGCATAAAAAATCTCCATCCCATATACAAGTATATGAGACGGAGTCAGCTTTTATGAATCAAATTTTATTTTGCTGCCGATGATGTTGCTGAGCTGTGCGAACTGCTGAAGCGTCAGTGCTTCGCCACGGATGGTGACCGGAACGCCAAGTTCCTCAATGCTTTCCTGGATCACTTCTTTGGAAAGATGAATGTCCGGCGCATTGTTCAAGCCATTGGCAAGCGTCTTTCTGCGCTGATTGAAGGATGCACGGATGATCTTAAACATTAATTTTTCGTCATTCACCTGCACCGGTACTTCTTTATGTCTTGTGAGACGGATCACTGCGCTTCCGACATTTGGGCGGGGCATAAAACAGTTCGGCGGAACGATCGCAACAATCTCGGGTTTCGCATAATACTGCACTGCAAGGGAGAGCGCTCCATATTCTTTCGTTCCCGGTCCCACCTGCATACGGTCTGCCACTTCTTTCTGCACCATGATCGTAATGCTGTCGATCGGCACATGGCTTTCAAATAATCCCATAATGATTGGTGTCGTGATATAATATGGAAGATTCGCCACAACTTTGATCGGCTTTCCTCCGTTTTTTTCCTCTGCCAGCTTATTAATATCTACTTTTAAAATATCATCATTGATGACTTCCACATTGTCGTATGCGCTGAGTGTGTCTGCCAGGATCGGGATCAGATTTTTATCAATCTCCACTGCTGCCACTTCTCTTGCATTCTCGCAGAGATACTGCGTCATTGTGCCGATTCCAGGTCCGATCTCCAAAACAAAATCATCCTTTGTGATTCCGGACTCCTCAATGATCTTCTCAAGCACATGCGTATCGATCAGAAAGTTCTGTCCAAACTTCTTCTGAAAATTAAAATTATATTTCTGTAAAACCTCTATGGTATTCTGTGGAATTCCTAACGTTGCCATATACTGCCTTTCTCTTCAAATAAACGATCTAAAAACTCTGCATACAGGCGGTTAAACGTTTCATGAAACGTAACTGCCACATTTGCATCCTGATTTCCAGACATCTGTGCCTCCTCAAAAATAGCAAAGGCTGTCTCATATAAATCCGGGTTTTTGTCATAAAATACTTCTGTCAGACCATCCTGAAAGGCAAACTGCGCCTCCTGGGAAAGATTGTCCTTAAAATCCTCTTTGGAAATGCATCCAGCCTCCTCGTAATCGGACAAAAAGATGTGTCCGCCTGCGGAGGTCACGAAATCCTCAAATGCCTCTTTTACATCCTCATAAGTTACCGGGACATAATTTTCCTCCCAGTAGCGGTCAAATGTTTCTCTATCCGGAAATGCTGCTAAAATGTCTTCCATACCTGCGCTCCTTTGTGTTTTTTTGCTCCATTTATACTATCATACTTTGCAATCGTTCCGCAATAATGTATACAGGGTTGGCTCTAAGTGAAATTCCCTGCACATGTTTTCCACTTCCGCTAAATATTTTTTCTTCGCAGAGGACGGTAAGACCGGGCGGCGGACCGCGCGGATCAAAATGTTTTTCGGTGTGTGTTCAAAGTCAATAAATTCCAGCAGCTGGGTTTTGTATCCGCAGCACTCCAAAAGATTCGCCCGGATTGCATCTGTTGTCAGTGCAGAAAAACGCTCTTTGATAATGCCGTATCTTGTGAGCAGGGAATAATCCTCACTCTGGATCTGCTTATTCACCTCATGCTGACAGCATGGTACGGAAAAAATCATTTTTGCATTCCATGTGATTGCATTGTAGAGTGCAAAATCTGTCGCAGTATCACAGGCATGGAGCGTCACGACCATATCCACGTCAAACGGCGTCTAAAATCCATTGATGTCACCTAGCTCAAAGCGCAGATCGTCATAGCCATATTTTTCCGCCGCCCGGTTGCATTTTTCGATGACATCTTTTTTCAGGTCGAGTCCAAGCATCTGCACTTTCATATGCCGGATCTCTGTAAAATAATAATACATGATAAAAGTCAGGTAAGACTTTCCGCATCCGAAATCAATGATGTGTATTTCCTCACCTTTATATTCCCGGATTGCATCATCGATCACCTCGATAAAACGGTTGATCTGGCGAAACTTATCATACATGGACTTTACCACTTTTCCCTCTCCGGTAAAAATACCCATATCCACCAGCGGCGGGATTACCTGTCCCTCATCCAAAATGTAATTTTTCTTCCGGTTATGCTCTGTGACTGTGTCTGGTGCTTCTTTTGAAGCTTTCGCCCTGAGTGTCACCGCACCTTTCTTTGAGATCAGAAGACTATATTCTTTTTTCTCATCCCATGCATTTACCTGCAGGAATGTATCATGTATGGCTCCCATCAAATAGCCTTGCAGATCTTCTGCGCCAAAATTATCGTGGAACACCTGTTTCTCTGTATACTTTGCCGCCTGATAGCCATCGCCTTTCTTCTCCACCACGATCTTTTTATACTGGCAGTCTTTCGCCATCGGCTTACTGATAATTATTTTCATGAGAGGATTTGCTGACAGCTTTTCGATTGCCGCAATCCAGTCCTCATTCGCCTCAAATGTCTTTTCTTCTCCCTCTTCATTTGCGAGAATCACAAGACATTTTTCTTTTTCTCCCGGCTGCCGCTCTTCGCAGCCGTATTCTCCATCAAAAATCTGTTTTAGTTTCCACATGATCTATGCTCCTTACAGGGATTTGGAAATACATTCCTGTTCCAGCTTTATTCCTTTTTGTAACATATAAGTGATGAGTTTTCTCTCTTCGTCCGGCAGTTCCATTTTTTCTAACTGCATCAACCGCTTTTTGTCGTTTTCTGTCAATGGTTTCGCATAATCCTCATACTTTTTCAATGTTTCAATGTCCATTTGAAACATTTGAAATGGGATCCCTGTTTTTCTTTTCAAGTGTTCTAAAATATAAAATCCGCCTGCATCCAAATCTCCAAAATGATAATATTGTGCATCCGGCAATTTCTGATAAATCTGCATCAGCAGATTTCGTCTGCTGTGGTTATGATAACCGCCAAGATAGATCACCAGACTGTGTTCCTGTTTAAAACGGTAAAAAGAAGTCAGATTTTCAATTGTGAATACTTTATCAATCGTCTGATCCGGACAGATATCCGGCGTATCCTCCTCACTCCCCACCGCAACAGCGATTCCTTCCGGGAAAGCACTGATATCTGCAGCCTGCTTTCCGGCGCTGTAAATCTGTACGTTTCCCTTCATATACACATAGCCCGGTGTTTTATAAATCTGATACTCCGCAAGAATTTCTTCATTTTCAAATCCTGTCAGTTCTTCATTTTCCTCCCGGAATATTTTACAGATTTTTGGGATCAGTGTCTCGAATACTTTGCTATCATGAAAATGTTCTATGGAAAATTCCCTGATATAACATTCTTTCCTATTCTGCTCTACTTTATCTAAGGTGTCGATCAGTTGCTCTGTTTTCCTGTGATCCATGATATCGAGATATTCTTTTACTGACTGTTCTCTTTCCAGCCGCATTATCATGTGGGACAAAAAACTTCTTGTCACCCCGCCCTGCGTTTTCTGACAAAACTGCTCCAAAATCTGTTTTGCATGTGCCTCGGCTTCCCTCTTCGGCTTCCTGCCAAGCTTCTCATATGCCTCTTCCACATGATTCTCACAGAGTACAAGCTTCTCAATAATATATCCGGGCTTCTGGTTTTTCCATGCGATCGTGACCAGTCCCTCACGCTCCATCTGTTCTGCGGCTGCGTGAATGGTTTCTATCTCAAGCGAGCTCTCATCGAAATACTTTGGCATCGTCTTCTTATTGAACGGAAATGCAATATGAATCGCTCTTTGGTTTTCTCCTCTGGAAAGCTTACTGTTTTCGTATTTGTCCAGAAGATAATTCAATATCTTATTTTCGACCGGATGCATAACGATACTCCTCCACGAAGCTTACTTTATCGTCTGTCAGTACTAATAATGTCTCCTGCATTTTCGGACCGATATACTGGATTTTATCCGGCGGCGCTGCGATCACGATCTGAAGCGGCAGTCTGTTCATAAACTCAAGAACTGCCCCGATCCTCTCATCATCCATATTGTTAAATGCCTCATCAAACATCACCAGCCCAATTGCCTCTCCGCCGATATTATTATTGTACAACTGGACAAAAGATGCGGCTACCGTCACATAGAACGGGGTCTGTGTCTCGCCTCCGCTCTTTTCTTCACAAACCTTAGAGTAAAGAGAATAGCTGCCATCCTCATGTGTGATCTTAATATCATAATCCATATAGGTGCGGTAATCCGTAAATTCATCTAATGCCTTGATCCCATTGTCCTGATCCAGTGCGAGCTTTGAAAATAGTTCATCAATGACTTCCTTATGATTCTCATGAAACAGACCGCTGAAAATGGACTCTCCCTGCACTACATTAAAATCATCCATGATCATATCGTAATATTTTCCATAGCTTTTGCTCGGCAAATATAAAAATTCATATCTTTCATTGCTGAAGGTGATATCTTTCAATGCCTTATTGAGTTCTTTAAACTCTCCCTGTGCCTGCTTCATATTTTCCTGAAGCTTGGATAAAAACTGTTCCCGGAATTCTTCCTCTGCCGATAATTTTGCTTTTCTTACTTTTTCTTCATAATTCAGAAGTTCGGAGTTCACCAGTCTCTCCTGGACTGCCGCATACTCCGGATATGCTTCTAACGTAGCTGCTGCACCAAAATCAAATGCCGTTTTGTAATCGTACATCGCACTTGTCATTTTCTTATCCGCATTCTCTTTTGTTGTATTATTCGCCTTACGTCTCCGGTCAAAATTCTGCCGGAACTGCTCTAATGTCTTATCACCGGTCTGTTTTTCGTATTCTTTCTTCCAGAGCACGATCTCGTTTTCTGCTTTCTGGGCAATGTCTGTGATCAGTTCATTCTTGTGTATGCACTCATCCTCGCACTCCACAAGCCTGTCTTTTGCATTGCTTATTTTCAGTTCGCAGGCTCCGCTTTCCCTGTCATTTTTGGAAATGTGATTTTTCAGTTCCTCACACTCTTTCCGCATTTCATCCGCACGGATCTGCTTTTCGATCATGGTCGTATTCTGCTGCAGATTACGGATCTCCGTCTCACATTTTTCAATCTCAAGTCCTGTCCTTTTCAGTTCTGATACAATTGTAATCCTATACTTCACATCTGTATCATCATCCCACTCGAGCCATTGCAGCGTCACTTCCATATGTGTCATACGGTCTTTGCATTCTATTTTCTGCCGGTTTAAATCCTCCTTTTTCTGCAGTGCCTGCTCATACTGGACTTTGAATGCATTCTTGCCGATAAATGGAGTTGTATAGATTTCCGGTCTGATCGCAGATGCGACATGATTCTGATAGCGCATGCAATTTGGTGTGATAGAAACCGGATACTGTTTTAATTCATCCACTCTCTTACACATATGTACCTTGCCAAGAACCATATTCACATACCGCTTCGCATAAATACTCTTCGACTCCACAACTGTTGCAAGACTTCCTGCCGGAGCAATATCATATTCCTCGAGTTTGCCGGAATTGATCAGTCCCACACCGTATGCTTTCTTTTCTCTTCTCAGTTTTTCGTAAATACCAAGGGCAATGTCAAAATTTTCCGGTTCCACCAACAGATAAAAACGCTGTGTATTCAGATAGCCCTCCACTGCGTTTCTCCATGTCTCATCCGTGATCTCTAACATTTCACACAAAATCCTCGGCTTTGCCGTCCTTCCGATCTTAAGCAATTCCTGCTCCACACGCGACATCAAAAGTTCGACTGCCGGCGGATAGGAAAACCGGTGCTGTTTCAGATTACTGATCCGCTGCTCTGTCTCCTGCAGGTCTGCTGCGATCTCATTCAGCCGGCTTTGGATCTCTAAATTTTTCCTCTGCAGTTTTGTACTCATATGCTTCTTGTAAGCGATCGCCCGGTCAATCAGTTCCTGCGCACTAACAACGTCCTCCGTATCCTTCAGCCGGTGCAGCAGCTCATCATACTGCTTCATGCATTCATCCACATCCGGTATTTCAAGCAGTCTTTTTACTTTCTGTCCTGCTTTTTTTCCGCTCTCTAACAGTCTTTTCTTTTCCTGATATTGTATTTCTTCTTTTTCCTGTAATTCTTTCAAATATTTTTTCTGCTTTTCCAACGTCTGGAAATCTGAGTTGGCGTTCAGTTCCGCTAAAAGCAGTGTGCGGACTTCCTCCTTATTCTCCAGTTCCTTTTTCATGCTGCTGCACTTTGCATTCAGCTGTTCCAGACGGTAACTTTCGCGCCTGATCTCATCCTGCAGAACGCCGATCTGTTCTTTGGTCAGATCCAGATCCGACTGTGCCATAAAATATTCATACATCCGGTCAGATTGTATACAATCCACCACTGCTTTGTGGTGGCATTCGATCTCTGACAGTTTTTCAATTCTGTTTTTCACACCCTCCAGCGTTTTTTCCAGCTCCTGATAGCTTCTTACATTTTCGCGCAGATTGTCAATATTGACTTCTTTTTCATCCAGCACATAGGAATAGACAAAGTCCTTGATATCATCAATCGGTTTAAACGCCAGCGCCTTTGGGATCAGCTGAAAGAACTTATCCTCGATTCTTCCAAAACGCTGTTTGATCATTTTTTTGCCTTCTGCGTTCGTCTTTGCAAATAATTTGATGTTTTTATTGTTAAACGACCTAAATTCTGTGATGGTCCGTGGTCTGTTTCCGATCTTAAACATCTCATCCTCTAACATCACATTGTCCATGAGATAACGCACGACTGTCTCCTGCCCTTCAGTTGCCGAATCGATCACTGCTCCGATGACAAAATACTTTTCCTTGCTCTCCTCATAAAATTCCAATGCGACATGCGCACTGATCTCTCCGGTTCTCTCATAAGGATGATTTTCACGTCCGGTCTTACACCGGATATAACCGGTCAGCTTTCTCTTGCCGTTCTCATGGGCAGCCTTATTAAAATGATTTGTGGAGCAGGTCACAACAAATTGGATCGCATCTAAAAGTGTGGATTTTCCGGCTCCATTTTCGCCGGAAATCAGAGTTGAGTCCCCAAAATCTATCGTGACATCCGAGAAACGATGCCAATTAATCAGCTTCAGTCTGGTCAGTTTCTTCATCTTTTAATTTTCCTTTCCTATAACTGTCCACTTTGTCGTATACACTCTTGATATCCTCTACCCTCACTGCCATCTGGATGGAATTATAGATCAAAACTCTGGACTCCTCATTTTTCAGATCCGAATCCAGCAACTCAATCAGCTGATATCTCCGGAACAGACGGAGTGCATTTCCCATCGTCGTCTTATCGATCATTTTGTCACGGATCTTCAGGCTTAAAAACTTGTCCTGAATATCGCCCAGATTCACGATGACTTCATCGCTCACAGACAATTCTCTTTTTTTCTCATCAAACAAAATGCGCAATATCAGCAAAATAACGGTCTCATATAATTTTAAATTCTGCCTGTTTGTGTTCAGGGCGTTGGTCAGCTGCACAACGCCGTATTCCTCATTCATTTCTAATCTGTAACCAAGCACTCCCAGTAATTCTTCAAACTTTTCTTTGTACTTTTGTATAAAATAGAAGTCACTTCTTGTTGCCTGATTCTGTCTGCATATAAAACATACATTAATCAGTTTATTACATATTCTGCGGAATTCATCCTGATCCTTCTGCAGCATGCCATTTAATAAATCCATTCTGCTCTCCCTCTGCTATGCGCTGTCAGCGTTTTATGATCGCAAAATCCGGGAAATCAAACTCTCCACTGATTTTATTCGCACCTTCTGCCTTTTCAATCCGATATCGCATCTTTTTTCTGGAGCCATACAGTCTGACATAGATCAGCCTGATAAAATCATCCATTGTTTCCATCGGAAGCTCAGACGCATAGATTTTTGCCCTGTCTCCTAATTGTTCTTCTACAAACCACTCTATCCGTTCCGGGCTTAAAATACGCTGCATCTTTTCGGTCATCTTCCGCAGTTTTTCCTGCCTGAATTCCACATCCGGCATGGTCTCTATCAGTTCCTGCGGATGAAACTCTTTCTTTCCCTCAATTGGGCTGTAAAACGATTTTTCATCAATAAAACTGCTTCCAAACAACCGTACCAGATTCTCCAGATACTCAATCTCATAGATTCCATTCAGATCCAGCTGGCTCTGTTCCATCTGCTCTCCAATATATAAGAGAATCTCTTTCATCTGTCCTCTGACATCTTCCGTTCCTGCCAGCAAAAACTTTGCACGGTTTACTGCTGCTCTCTGGTATTGTGTGTTTTTCCGGTTGATCTCTGCCAGAATATCATCCATATTCCGGAATGCTTCCACAATCTCATGCAATGTCTGATATACCAGTTCTTCTGCCTGCCCGACCGGTATCTCCCGGATCGCTGCCAACTCTTCCGACGTCTTTGTGATATAACGTGAGCTATGTCCATGTGCTTCCAGCCGCTCTATGATCTCCGGCCGGAACTTCGAGACATTGTCTGATGTTAGCAGGCGGTGATACGCTTTATCTACAATATTCGTAATATAATCGTTAAACAGTGCATTCATAATCTCCGCTACGGTCTTATGCTTTGTCAGTTCATCAATGTAATGTTTGATATTTGAATTGAGATTCTTTAATCCTGTGATCAGCATATCCGTATTATCCCGGATCTGCTGTAACACAACCGCCGGATGATCCGTATTGGTCCGCACAAGGCTGTAAATGGTATAAATATAGCCCTGATATTCCACCTTTCGTCCGTCTGAAATCTCAAGAAGCGTTTTCATGACTTTTACGGCATAATCATAAAAATTGACTCTCTGCACATAACTCTTATCTGTCTCAACCTCAAGCCAGCCGTACTTCTCCAATAAGCGCAGCATCTCATTTGCCTTTTTTCTGGAATCCATGCCATTTATGTCATCTTCCTCAAATTCCGCTGCCTGATTCTGTTCAAAATAAAACTGTAATTCATCCACAAGGATTTCTCTCTCGATCCCAAAGGAAAGCTGTGCACTCATTGCCTGAAACAACCGGCACAGACAGTCCCAATATACAAGTCTGTTCGGCGATGCCAGCGGTGTGAAAAATTCTTTTGGAATAATACCAAATAATGGATTGGTCTGCTGTGCCTGTGCGTCATCCATATCTGAAACTCCTGTCCTTCCAATTATAAAAAAGGCGTCTTTGAACTTCTTATCCGTCCAAGACGCCTAAAATAATTCTTTTATATCATAGCAATACATACTCCAATTGTTGCAATCGCCAAAACAGCCAGTATACATATGTATAACCATAAAAACTTTTTATTCTTTGCTTTATTTACAAAAATTAATATCAATCCAAGCATTACAACAATACAAAGTGTCATTGATAAATTCATAACCAAAACATAAGCCATACTTATCTTTGCATTTGTAAATGCCTGATAATTAATAGAAATCATTGCAAATATTGCAACTAATACTCCCATCAAAGTAAGCACATTGGCATATATCTTTTGAGATAAATCCTCTATACTTTCTTTTGCATGCTGTATTTCCCGTTTCGTCTGTTTCTCGTACTCTTCCTTGTAATTACCCAATCCTTTGTAACTGACTTCATTCTGATAAGATGCTCCAACCTGTGCACTATATGGCATAGCCGGCACTTGTGTCAATTGCTCAAACATAATTTGTGCAATTTTCATATCATGTGTTAAAACCAATAAATTTTCAGAAATATTCGTAACACGCAAAAAAACGTATGTCACATGTCCAGGCTGATAATGGGGACCATCTACTACCAGACCCTGACGCATTCTTGAATTCTTTTCAGCTATTCTTCCAACAATATTCTCCGGAATACTTATTTTTTCCTGCGTCTTTACAAATACTGTCTCACCCGGTTTTAAATCGTACTCACGATGTTCTTTTCCTTCTTCATCACACATGACATCCATCGTTAAATCATAACTGATTCCATTTAAATTTTCTTCTTTAAAGCCTGAAACAATCAACTGATGACTGTCTACATACTGTTTTATATCCTTATCTACTAAAATCATGTGTCTCGCCCCTTTTTATGTCCCAATTATAGCACTGTGAAATTAAAGATACAATATGCTTTTTCAAACAATAGATGTAGCATTTGCATACTCCTTTGCTGTGACGATCAGTCCACGATCAACACTGTCTTTCCTTCAAATGCAAATCCGTACTCTTTAATCTGATTTTCTGTAATTCCTTTCATTCTCAGTTCTTCGCTGTATTTTCTTTCCCGGATCTGTGTGATCGCAGACTGCGCTGTCTCTTCCAGACTTTTTTCTTTTCTTGTGCTGCGCACTTTAAATTCCAGAATCACTGCGTTATCCTTTCCCGGATTCTTTGGTTCGAGCATGATATCATATCTTCCAAAACCACTTTCCCGGTTCGATTTCAGATAATATCTGTCCTGCAGATCAACAAGCAATCCTAACACAAATCCATGATAAAACCGTTCCGGTTCTGCTCCTGATGCTCTGTCTCCGGTATCAAAATAGCTGAATGTCTGCAAGGTCACCCGGTTCATATATTCATTCATCGCATCCAAATCACCGGCAAACATTGCTTTAATAAAGTCATTGTAATCCGGTCTCGCCATTGCGAACCAGTCATGAATCATTCGATGGAACATCAGTTTCACTTCCCGATTCGTAAGTGCCAGCTGATACTTTGGCTCAGTTCCCTCCGGGATATCCTTATACTTTTCATAAGAAAGAACTTTTAAGTAACCACTTGCCAGCAGAAGACTCCACACTGCCTGTTCATTACCGTTGAGCTGATCATAAACAATCTGTTCATCAATTTCTGACCATATACACTCTCCGCAAAGCAGCTTTTCGAATTTACTCTTGATATTGCGGTTTCCCTCACGGACTAATTTTGCCACCAGACTGTTTGCACTTGTATTTGCCCAATATGTTGCGTACTGCTGTGAATCAAGATAATTTAGAATTGACCACGGATTATAAATATCTTTATATTCCCCGAAAATAAAACCATCATACCATCTTTTCACTTCGCTCTTTTCACTGTCTAATCCGCACTTTCCCAATGCTTCAAAGACTTCTGGCTCTGTAAAACCAAATGTTGTGGCATATTCATCAGATGTCGTTGTAACTACTTTCAGATTATTCAAATCGGAAAAAATAGACTCCTTGCTCACCCGTGTGATGCCTGTCATAATACCACGTTCCAATGCCGGATTTGTCTTGAAAGTTGAATTAAAAAGGCTTCTTGTAAATGTCACCAGTTCATCCCAGTAACCATCTACAAAAGCTTCCTGCATTGGAGTATCATATTCATCCAATAAAATGATCACTTTTTTCCCATAATATTTATATAAAAATCCTGATAAATAGTTTAATGACAGCGTAGCATCTACATAGTCCATATGATTCATGATTTTCTTATACAGATTCACTTCTTCCTTAATCAAAGCATTGCTCTCTGTTATAAAATCAAATTTGAAATATAATTGTGCAATAAGGTCGCAGATTTTCTTTTGTGTCAATTCATAGGTTGGTTCTTTTATATTTGCAAATGAAAGACTAATGACCGGATACGTTCCCTGCAAATTGCGGTATTTCTCGTCATTCCAGATTTCCAGATTTTCAAACAGATCCGAGCGTCCCGCATATTCCATTGAGAAAAACTGCTCCGTCATGCTCATTGTCAACGTCTTTCCAAAACGTCTTGGTCTCGTGATCAGTGTAACACTGTCACCACTATCCCACCATTCCTTTAAAAAGGCTGTTTTATCCACATAAAAATAATGGTTTTCTATCAATGTTGAAAAATCCTGCACTCCAATTGCAACATTCACTGACATATTCTGCCTCCTTTTTGCTATCTTTGAAGAAAGCCTTTAGACTTATTATAATCTAAGGGCTTTGTGATTGGCAATTTATCTTGTTCTATTCATTGCAGATTATACGATCAGCTTTTATTTTAATCGTAATCTGATAACAGCATTCATCCTTTTTTGTGAGCAAAAATACTTGAAGTTTATAGAGTTTCCCCGCAATTTTAATCATTTGTTCTGCAAAATCATATAAACGCGGAATTTCTTTTTCATAAGGTTTTAAATTATTTTGCAATTTCAGGAAAAGTAACGTTGGAATATCTTCCTGCTCCCCTGAAAGAATTCCGTCAAGTCTCTCCGCTGCATTTTTGAATTTCTCGGCTTCAAAGCTCTTTGTTACAATTCCAAAGTTTTCCTCTTCTACATAGCCTTCATTCTCATAATACAACAAAAAACTATTTTTATGTAGACGTTCCATCTGAATTTGCTCAATAAAATCACGGACTTCTTTTATTGCAGTCAGCATTGCGTTTTCTTTTCGCAAATCATCACTAAAAGCAGAAATATCACTTTTTACATCAAAAATAAATGATTGTATCTTCTTATTACTGTCATCGAACACACAAGATAAAACATCTGCTGTTTTACATCCATTTTTGTCTATCTCAGGTCGGCGATATTCGTTTGCGTAAATTGCATATTGATGTTCTTCCAAACAATAATCTATATTCACAACTTCCTGCGACTTCTCATGCTGTTCTTTAAATACAACTCTTGTTGATTTATTTATCTTATACAACACATTCTTATCGACCGGTTTTGTCTCATCATACATGCGTGTATGTACCTTTATCATTTACTGTATTCTCCTATTTTTACTGCCTCATCATACAATTGCATTGCAGATTCTGTAAAAAGATCAAACTGATACCCCATCTTCTTATCCGGCTTAATCTCATTTACTACACTTTTTCCGTTTTCTAAATTTCTGAATTCAAACACAAACAAATTCGTTGTGTCTGTTAAATCCGCCTTTTCCAAATTAAACTTTTTCAATATATCTTCCCCATTTGCTTTCACTCTCTCAGACAAAATATATAAATTATTTAACTTGGAAACAAAGGTATCACTATGTGTACTTATCATAAGCTGCATTCCCTTATTATTTAATCTATTGAAAAATCGGACAAGTTCTAACTGTTTTTGAGGGTGTAAACTAGCTTCCACCTCATCAATAATCAATCGCTTAAAATAATTCTTAGATGTGATTGCCAATATTATTGGAGCAACCTCATTAATCATAGATGATGCCAAATACATTGGTATTCTGCTATCCTTTTGTGCTTTTGAAGTATAGGATAATATTCCATGCTTTTCTGCATTGATGTGTCCCTCAATTACATGTTCTTCAAAAAACTGTAATTCTTCTTTATAATGCTCTTTCTTATCCTCATCCTCAGAATACATCAACAAAAATCGCAAAAATTCATAAACCGGCTTCGTCAAATCAGACTGTTTTTCTGTCTGCTCAACCTTTCCTTCTTTGCTAAAACTTAATACCATATCTCTATCTGTTCTGTTAGCAAAAAAATCCCTGTACAATAACATAATTCCTGTTCTTGATGCCGGCAAAAAAAGACTTCCACATTCTATCAAATGTGCTATCATACTGGTAAAAGTCTCTGGAATATGCTGTAAAAACGACAAGTTCATTGTTATTATATCATCAATTTTTTCATACTGTTTCCCACGATACAGGATACTAATTCTCCCCTTTCCTGTATCTTTTTGAATAATTTTGCTAAAAACATTAAACGGTGCTTTTTGCAAAATCGCTTCCATATATGAAGGTATATTTTCTTGGGCAAGAGACAAAATTTCAAACGTATATATCTCATTTTCTTCCAATACGATTTGCATATATATTTTTTCAGTTGGAATCTCTTTTCCAAAAATCTCTTTCATAATTTCTACTTTTCTTTTTTGAAGATTTGCATTTATCCCCTTATTAAGTATATCTATATTACTTGTCGTAAGGTTGAATTTAAAATGTCCCTCCTGTTCCTCTTTCAATAGTTGATTAACTGTTTCCTCGTCAATTAAACTGGTCAACTTTTCATATATTCCCTGTACTAGCTGCATTAAAAACGTTTTTCCACTATTATTAGGTCCCACCAAAACCGTATAACTGTTAATACAAATTCTTGCGTGTTCAATCTTTGCAAAGTTCTCAACTTCAAGCCAAATTTGCATATTCTTACCTCTCAACCAATCTAATCTCTAACTCCATATCCAACGCTGCAGCCAACTTGACCAACACTTCAATTGTCGGAGCATTCCTTCCACTCTCAATCCGGGCAACATTCGTACGCTTTATTCCTGTACGATCTGCAATTTCCTGCTGGGTTATTCCTCTTTCTTTTCTCAAATTTATATAAGATGTAAGTATCTGATTTTTTACCCGTTCCTTCTGTCTCTCTACCAATACTTCAAAATCTTCTTCTCTTACAGTAAAATCCATTCTTATCCCTCTAAAGTATGTATCATTGTTGATACAACGATATCATATACTTATTTTGTTGTCAATTACATATTGATATTAAATTTCTTTCTATATTGGATTTAAACCTTATTCTCCCATCATCTCATCCCATGTCCTGCATGGTGCACCTGCAATCCTTGCACCATTCCCTGTATTATAAATGACAGTACCTGTCAGATTTGCAATCCTTCGCTCAATCCATTTTCTGTATATATCCAGATTTTTGCTTGTATATATTTCTTCGCCTGAACAACTGATCACTTTTCTCAAACTCCCTGTATCAGTAATTCTTCTACCAACACCTTCTGCATGGGAATTTCCACCGGTATATGCAAGGTCAACTCCTACAAATATTACTTTTTCTGCCTCAAACTGTAATGCAATATCCAGTGCGGTTGTAGTCACGGAACCTCCTGTTTCGAAAGCTTTTGCCCCGTTTTTTTCTGCTATTTCTTCTGCCTTTCGATACCCATTCTGATAGGCGATGTAAACCGGTCCCTCATAATAATCCAAAACAGACGAGGACGCTGTCGACAGAAGGATCAATGGAATCTTTTTTGTATCCAGTCCCTTCACCTGCTGATACATATGCGGCTGTGGATCTGTTATGATGATAGCATCCGGGATAATGCCTTCCTTCAAAAGTGTACCTGCAATATGACCGGTTGCAAAAATCATGATATTGTTTCGATATTCTTTCATCGACTGTAATTCCTGATTTACAGATGGTCCTGCACCAACAATTACAACATTTTTTTTGTAAAATAAACTTTTTATTTCACTGCATTCCGGCAAATGACGTTCACTGAGTTTCTCGAAGTTTGCATCAAGAAATCTTTCCTGCTCGCGCATACTGCTTGTCGTAACAAAAAAATCTTCCAATAATGTCCTGATGGATGGATTTTCTACTGCCTGAACTGTTGGATAATGCATGAAAAGTTCATAATCTTTCATCTGTTTTAGATATCCAATCAATTCCGTTATATCCGGCTCATATACAATTTCAATACGATTTCCCTTGAAATAAGTTGTCCAGTCCATATACCGCAAAGCCTGCAATAGCAGATATTTTTCGCTTTCTAAAACTGTCACTTTATTTTCCGGATATTTTTTTAACAGTTCTATCACGTGATATCCAAGCCCCATTCCAAATACCACATAGTTCTTTGCGGCTGGCAAACCCGCCGCCAAAACCTGTGCTTCCCACTCCGGATTCATCGTGCTATGCATAAAAAAACATCGGTTGCCGTTCCTTGCCTGCACGGTCGGCTGCCCATTAATTGCGTAGGCAATGACATATTTAGCATTGTCACCTTGCATATTCTGAAGTACTTTGTAGAGTCTCTCGTTTTTTTCTTTCAGGATTAACATATTGCTTTCGAAAAATTCTGGAACTTGTGGTATGCCGTCGTCCTGCAGTTTTATTTGTATTTTCTGTAGCAACGGAAGAAAATCTCCTTCCAGAATATCTGCCTGCAAAATATAATCCTGATCACCCTGTGCCTGCAACAGTGCCGGCAAAATCTGCTCCAGCTCTCCTGCAAGATCCCTGCAATCTTCCCTCGAGAAAATCACTTCCACAACAGAATTAATGTTTTTCAGTAATGCACTTAGTTTCAAAGAACCAACAAAAAAATTCTGTTTTCTATAATTAGCTACGATTTCATTGATCAACAGTAAATTCTGCTTATTATTTTCGAAAATGTCATTCATATTTATTATCCTCTGGTCTATTGTCTCTCTTTCTATTTTCGGCTATAATGGCTATAAATTCAAGGATAAATGGAGTTCGTTATGAAAATATTATTTTTAGAATGGAAAAGTTATTGTGTACCGGATATGGCAGAGGCATTTACCGAGGCAGGACATGATGTCACACTTGCCACATGCGCTGAAATGACTGACCGATATAATACAGAATTTGATATTTTTTTTGAGAAAAAACTTAGCGAGTCATCCTATGACGCTGTATTTACATTTAACTATTTTCCTATTGTGTCCAAGAACTGTGACAAGGCTCAAATTCTTTATATCTCCTGGGTTTATGACAATCCACTGATTGCTTTATTTTCCTGTACAGTCATCAACCCATGTAACCGTATTTTCCTTTTCGATTACCATTCTTATGAATACTTTCATAACCAGGGAATTTCCAATATTTTTTATCTTCCCTTATGTGCAAATCCAAAGCGGTTATGTAAATCAACGAATACAGACATTCCACAGAATGATATTTCTTTTGTCGGTTCTTTATACACCGAACCAAAACAACGTCTCTATGATAAATTATCCGGTATGGATTCTTACTCCAAAGGATATATTGATGCCCTCGTCGATGCACAATCCCACATTGACGGATATTTCTTTCTGGAGGAATCTTTATCGCCAGCACTTTTAGATGCTATGCAGAAAGTCTGCCCTATAACGCCAAATCAGGATGGTGCAGAAACCCTTGCTTATGTTTATTCCCATTACTTCTTAGGAAGACGTGCAACTGCGCTTGCTCGAATTGATTTATTAAATAAATTATCTCAAAATTTTGATGTCACCGTCTATACACATGCCGACTGTAAAGATATACTTCCAACTGCTATTTATGGTGGAAAAATCGACTACTATGATACAATGCCAACTGTATTTCAGCATAGTAAAATCAACCTGAATATTACACTCAAAACAATCCAGACCGGTATTCCGCTGCGTGCATGGGATATTCTTGGCTGCGGTGGATTTCTTCTCACCAACTTCCAGCAGGAATTTTGTGATTTCTTCATTCCGGGAGAAGATTTTGTGTACTATGAATCGCCGGCAGACGCCATAGAAAAAGCAGCTTATTTTCTCTCACATGACCGTGAACGACAGGAAATCGCCCACAATGCATTTGAAAAAATAGCTGCTTCCCACACTTTTCATCATCGGGTTCAAAGTATGTTTGAAATTATCACTTAATTTTTAAATTATCATGTGCTACATGTTTTCCAGTGCTATATCCCCTCTGGTAAACATACCCCCGGATTTTTCTCTAGCAAGCTTTTTAATTCTTTTTGCTGTTTTTTATAAAATGGATATTCATGCTCCTGCGTCCCTCTTACTGGAATCATATAATCTCCAAACATCTTTGTTAATGCCTCTGCATAATTCTTAGGAGCTTTGATTTCAATATTCTCAAATTTCATTTTTACTGTTTCATTATACCATTCTTTTTTCAGCGTATAATCCGGTCTTTTACAAAATTCTGGCATCCAGGTCATTTCTGAACATTCATCTTCTGTATAAAGCTGACAAATCGAATCACTTAGCCTCCATAATTGATTTCTCAGAGAAGCATTTCGATCAAGTTTAACCCCACATACTTTTTCAATTTCTGAAAGCATCTGTTCCATTACTTCCCCTTGTCCAGCCTGCTCTATAACATTCATATTTTTTATTGCCAATAAAATCAATTTATATAATTCTACTTGCATTTTTCTTTTATCTTCATTGTCAGGAAGAAAATCTAATGGAAAAATATCTATTCCAACAACATACGGACAACCATGAAAGCGACGTAATCTTTCCTCTTCTATCTCAATCTGTGTACCATTTATTACACAAATAGAGCACTCATCATAGGTATCCTGCACGTAAAAACTTAATATTTTAAAAGGATCCGGTAAGTCTTCCTGCAAATATTTCAAAAGCATATTATATTCGCTTCTTTTTAATGCAATATCAATATCATCATCCCATGGTATAAATCCTTCATGTCGAACTGCTCCTAAAAGCGTTCCCCAATCAGCATAATATGTTAATCCATGCCTCTCACATATTTTTATTACCTCTAAAAGAATCTCTATCTCAGCCGCCCAGACATGTTTCATCGTCTTTGGAATAATAAATCCGGACTTCTCCTCTTCTGAAAAAAAATCTGCATTAAATTCCATATCCTCAGTTTCTCCCTCTTCACCTCGATGTTTACATAATAACCTTTTTTGCCGCTTCTTCTAATTGTTCAAACAAAGGAATCACACCCTGAAACGCTGTCGCCATTTTAGCATCATCGTTGTCTTTCACCGCAGTATTTAATTGCATTATTGCCTGGTTAAAAGTGTTTTTATCGATATTCTGCTCTTTTTCATTCAGCAACTCTATTGTTCCATTTGTTACCTGAATTTCCCAATTAATTGCTTTTAAAATATCTGCCAGAAAAATATCTGTATCGTCTAATCTTGCCCCAGATAATTCCTTAACAATAATTTTCATGTTTTTTAATAATCTCTCATTAAACTCTACTAATGTCTCTAATGCTTCCTTCTGTTCTTCCCTTGTACTTTGCATTCTTCTGTTCCTCCATATTATTATAAAGCAAGCGTCTCTTATTATCCATTTATAACATGCTTTAAAGTTTCAATCACATATTGCTGTTCTTCCGGTGTTAATGTCGGATATAACGGTAAACTGACAATATGTGAATAAATCTCCTCCGCATTCCTGCAATGAACATCTTTATATCCATGCTCCTGATAATAAGGGTGCATATAAATAGGAATATAATGTACATTCACTGCAATTCCCTGTTCTCTTAATGCCTCAAAAACTTTTTTTCTGTCACAGTTCTTTACCTGTACAATGTAAAGGTGCCAGCCGCTCTCTGTTTCCGGTAACTGATATGGTGTGATAATATTTTCACAATCAGCAAACGCTTCATTATAACGTGCTACAATTTCTTTTCTGCGAGCTAAAAATCTATCCAGTTTTTTCATCTGGCTGCAGCCCAATGCACACTGAATATCCGTAATACGATAGTTATATCCCAGATCCAACTGCTGATAAAACCACGGTCCGTCATTGCGCGTCATCAGATTTTCATCACGTGTAATTCCATGACTGCGGAATAACATCATTTTTTTATAAAACTCTTCATTATCTGTGACGATCATTCCACCTTCTCCCGTTGTGATCGGTTTCACCGGATGGAAACTGAAAGTTGTCATATCAGATAAAGTTCCTACCTTTTTTCCCTTATACACAGAACCAAGCGCATGTGCTCCGTCTTCGATGACAATCAAATCATGCTCTTTTGCTATTTTATGAATCTCGTCCATATCGCAAGGCTGTCCTGCAAGATGAACTGCAATGATTGCCTTTGTTTTGTCTGTGATTTTCCTGCGGATATCTTCCGGATCAATATTATAAGTTTTAGGATCAACATCTGCAAATACCGGTGTTCCTCCGCAATATAACACACAGTTTGATGAAGCTGCAAACGTTAATGGAGTTGTGATCACTTCATCCCCCGGCTGAATCCCTGCTGCAAAACATGCCGCATGAAGTGCAGATGTTCCGTTTGAGATTGCCACTGCATATTTTGCCCCAACATAATCTGCAACCATCTTTTCAAATTCTGCTATCTTTGGACCTGTTGTAAGATAATCCGATCTTAAAACATCTACAACTGCCTGTATATCATCCTCTTCTATTGTCTGTCTTCCGTATGGTATCATTTTTATCTGCCTCCATTTTTCTAAAACTTCAATAATGCCTCTGCCAAATGTATCGCACCTTTTCCATCTACCATTTTCTGCATTTTCTCTGACTTTTCTTTACACAATTCAAAGTCATTCCTATACCTGGTTAAATACTGATTGATAGTTCCAGCTATATCATCCATTCGTGCATCACCTGCATAATCAATCAGCCCATCCTCCTGAAACTGCCTTACATTATCTAACTGATTGTCTGCAAATGAAAAGGAAATAGCAGGTGTTCCAATTGCGCATAACTCATACAAAGTCGTTCCACCTGCTGAAATCGCAATGTCGGCATTCTTCATATATTGTTCGATATTATTTACTGCCTGATGAAACTTGATGTTTTTATTATTTTCGTATTTTTTCACGAATTTATTGTAGTTCGTATTATAGATACCACAAATAACGTCTATTGTTTGAAATTGATATGTATCTATACTGTCAAGTATCTGTTCCGTCACATTAAATGGATCACTTCCTCCAGTTAATATCAGCAAATTATTGGCTTTTTCCGAAATAATTTTTGCCTCACAATCCCAAAAAGCCTGTTTTAAAGGAACATATTTCATTCCAAGCAAATATGTTGTCCGCTTATCGTTTATTTCATATTGAAACTTCTTCCAATAATTAGCGTAGCAGATAACCGCATCCACCGGGTACTCAAACAGATTCAGATCATCTATATAAAAGGTGGTTACCAGTTTACTTAGCTCTGCAAGATATCTTTGCGTAACCTGATAGCTGTCGATCAGAAGTTTGTCTATATGTTCATTTCGAATTATCTGACTTAACACCGGAAGTTCCTCGTCCATATAATTCCACTGTGTATGTAAAACAATCGCATCATACCCACGCTGTTTTAATATACTTACTGCCTGCTCATCAGCAAGAATAAATGTTACAGGCTCTCCTAAGCCACGCAGTGCATCTGCAATGGATAGACATCGCATTATATGCCCCGTTGCAATCTGCGCATTCATATCTGCTCTGATATATATCATTTTAATTGCATCCTTTGCCCTTTGTCACTTCAAAAACACGATATGTCTCCGTATATCCTGCATGAAGAAACGCTTTTTGCGAAGCAGTATTCTCTGGTTTCACTTCCCCATATACTTTTTTGACATGAGGAAAGTCTTCCCACACTTTCTTGCTAATTAAAGCTAATAATTTTGCTCCATAACCAAGTGCTCTCTTTTCTGCACAGATACTGTAGCCAATTTCAGCTTCATCGTCTTTTAATGTAATGCGCACCTGACCAACCGGACAGTCTCCATCCATGTAAATATACTGCATACAATCTTCTCTCTTCAGAAGATTATGATACCACTTCATATGTTCTTCATAAGATATCTCTGCCGTAGAAAAAGAATTTTTTCTTACCACTGGGTCATTTGCCCATTGAAAGAGCAAATCCATATCCTCAATTGTTGCTTTTCTTAAATACTGTTGCATACCGTTCTCCACAACTATTCTCTTCCAATCATTTCAAAAGCAAGTGGTGTTCCTCTTTTCATATCCGTAAGCGCTGTCTGCCCTAAAACCTCTTTAAAATACTTTGGCTGCAAACCATATCCCGGTCTGATGATCCTAATATTATCCTCTGTCAGTTTTTCACCCTTTTTTATATCTTTCACGCAAAAAATAGAGCGTCTGAACTGTAAGTTCTTCTTTTCCTGCTCCGATGGACCGTATTTCACACAGCCAATCGCTTTTTCTGCCTGTCTGATATCCGCTACCATCTGTTTAAACTCCGCCGGATTCATGGAAAAAGAAGAATCCGGATTCTCAATAGAACGATCTATGCAGAAATGTTTTTCAATGATTGACGCTCCGAGTGCAACTGCTGTCACAGCTCCGACAGAGCCCATCGAATGATCGGACAGACCAAATGGAACTCCAAACGTCTCACCCATACTCTGCATGGTTCTTAAATTCATCTCATCTGTAATTGCAGGATATGCACTTGCACACCGAAGCAGTGCGAAATTATCATTACCCTGATTCCTTACTGCTGCCACCGCCTCATCAATTTCTGCCAAAGTTGCCATACCTGTTGACATAATCATTGGCTTGCCTTTGGAAGCTACGTATTCAATCAACGGAATATCCACCAGCTCAAAAGATGCAATTTTATAAAATTCAATACCAGTTCCTTCTAAGAAATCAACGGACGTATTATCAAATGGTGTTGAGAAGAAATCTATTCCTGCCTTTTTGGCTTCTTCGAACAGTTCTCCCTGCCATTCCCACGGCGTATATGCCTTCTGGTAAAGCTGGTACAGATTTTCTCCATTCCAGGTTCCATCCGAAATATGAAAATAAGAGTTATCACAGTCAATTGTCAGGGTGTCCGGTGTATAGGTCTGAATTTTCACACAGTCAGCACCAGCTTCTTTTGCCATATGTATAATCTCCTTTGCTCTGACAATGTCTCCCGCATGATTTGCTGACATCTCCGCTATGATATATGCCGGATTTCCTTTTCCAATCTCGCGTGTTCCTATTTTCATCCTACAATCTGCCTTTCTCTTTCAACAAACGATATTTCATTTCCGCCAGTTGCCAGTCTGTCTCATTATCAATATCCTGAACTTCCAGCTCTGATATGATCATTCCCGCAGTGTTATCCGTCACAAGTTTTTTCTCTTTTTCAAACGTTTCTACCCGAAATACATAAAACTGTCCGCAATCGTGATAGATTTCTTCTAAGTCCTGCGACCGTTTCATTGCATATTCCTGCCACTTGTATTCCAGTTTTCCATCATTTATCACCATTCCTCTTAATGGTGGAAATGAAAAAGGTACAACTGGCATCACGCTGTCCTTCTTTTCTTTCACAAGCATTTCCATTGCCTGTCTTAACTTGTACCCTGTCACAAACGGTGCTGTGGGATAAATACAGCAGGCATTCTCATATCTTATGCCACGCTCTTTATACTTCTCCAGAACTTCCATCAAAACATCAGCTGTAGTTGCATAATCATTGGATGTTTCTTCACTGCGCATAAACGGAACCTCTGCCCCTGCATTCTTCGCAATTTCAGCAATTTTATTATCATCTGTCGAAACCATTACCGTATCAAAAATACCCGCCTGCTTTGCTGCCTCAATCGAATACTCGATAATTGGTTTTCCACAAAATTCTTTTCTGTTCTTATGCGGAATCCTTTTACTTCCGCCTCTTGCAGTTATAATTGCGATATTCATATTCTTAATGTTCCTCTACATTCTCCAGAAGTTTCTTTAAGTCATCCACTGACAGCCACTCTGAATTATTTCCAGAGCTATATTCAAATCCCTGCTCTACCCTTTTTCCACCTGCCTGGATTTTAGATGTATTCCACCAGTCAAAATGAGGATATACAATGAAATGTTTATCATATTCATAGGTAAGCAAAGAATCTTCCTTTGTTACCATTACTTCATGAAGTTTCTCACCTTCACGGATACCGACCTCCGGCATCTCACAGCCCGGCAAAATAGCCTGTGCTAAATCTGTGATTTGAAAAGAAGGGATTTTTGAAATAAATGTTTCTCCGCCTTTTGCTTCAGACAATGCTTTGATCACAAGCTGCACACCTTCATCTAGACTGATCCAGAATCTTGTCATACGGTAATCTGTAATCGGAAGCTCTTTTCCACCATTTGCAACAATTTCCCGGAAAAATGGAATAACAGACCCACGGCTTCCGGCAACATTTCCATAACGCACAATAGAAAAACATACATCTTTTGCACCAGAATATGCATTCGCTGCAATAAATAATTTGTCCGATACTAACTTAGTTCCACCATATAAATTAATAGGATTTACCGCTTTATCTGTAGAAAGAGCAACCACACGTTTTACTCCACAATCCAATGCTGCGTCCACGATATTCATTGCCCCGTCAATATTGGTCTTTACTGCCTCCATCGGATTATACTCACACGCAGGAACCTGTTTTAATGCTGCTGCATGAACTACATAATCCACACCATCAAATGCACGGTATAATCTGTCTTTATCGCGCACATCACCAATAAAGAAACGTAGCTTGTCCTTATACTTTTTGAATTTATTTGCCATATTAAATTGTTTAAATTCATCTCTGGAATAGATAATGATTTTTTTCGGTTCATAATGTTCTAACACATACTGTGTGAATGCATTACCAAAAGATCCGGTTCCTCCGGTTACTAGAATTGTTTTTCCGTTTAACATTTTTGCCTCCATGCAATATTCTGATTCTTCATGAATCTACTATATCTTCTATAAGTTATTAAATTTCATGATCATAAATTCGCATTGTTTGATATAAAGCTGTTGAAAGCTGTTCTTCGGTATATATCAAGCAAATACCATATAATTCCTGACACTTTTCTCAAATTGTTCTAATATAAAACATATTCTTTGAATAACAGCAATATAATCTGGTTTCTCTTTCTTACTTTGTAACATTATTCGTTCAAATAAATAGCATATACTAATATTTTGAAGTAGTAATGAATATTTTTCACTAAAATCTGATATTATTGATAACGTTTCATCTGCTCCGAACATACTATAACATGCTACAATAGACTCCTCAACAGAGTTTTTTTCATAAAAGCGTTCAATAACAGATTGCATAATTATTTCCGCTTCAGTTTTAACATAATTTTTATTGATTTCTGCTGAATTTTCATAATAAACCTGTTCTATTAATTTGCACTTATGATTTAATGAAACAAGCCAGCTTGCAAACGCAGGGCATGATAATCCAATATTTTCTATAAATAAATCTCCATATTCTGAAACAAACCTTGGATATGATTTACATGTATTAGAAAGAAATTCTTCACCATACTCTTTATGTATACTGCACAAGCCATTTCCCTTTATAAATGGACATTTTCCTAAATGTTTTATTATCGTATGTGGCTTAGTAGGCTTAATTTTCATATCCAGTTCTGGAATATTCATATCTACATATTTATGATAAGTTTCGTCATCAATACTAATACTCCAATTTTCAAAACAACAATTATCTGGGCATCTATTCATTAAGCATTGAAATTGATCAAAGTTCTCAATTTTAATTATTTTTAGCATTTCATATTCCTATCTATGTCCTTAATTTATATTTATATCGACAAATATTTCAAAACCTTTACTTAAGTAAATGCTCTGTAATCCAGCAACCATTCGCTGACGGTTTATACGTGCAATTTCATACATATATATTTTTATGAAACATATTTACTTATTGCAATAGCACTTATTCTATAATATTTTTTATATTTTTTAATAATACCTCATTCTCCTCTTCTGTTCGTATAGCTGTTCTTATATACTGTTTTCCATTCTTTATCTTTCCACTAAGATCTTTTATGAGAATATTTTTTTCAAGCAAAGCTCCTGCTAGCTTTTTACTATCTAAACCATTTAAAAGTTCACATAAGAAATAATTTGCCTGCGATGGATATACTTTCAGATTATCAATACCACATAATTCATTGTAAAAATGTTTCCTTTCTTTTTTCAACTTTTCCAATGATATCCTATAATCATCCTTATATTTATCTAATATTTGCATAAAAAATTCCACCATTGAATTTATATTCCATATTGACAAATTATTCTTCAGATAATCTATCATTGACGTATTTCCACTAGCTAAAATTCCAAGTCGTAATCCCGGTACTCCATATGATTTGGAAATACTTTTAACAATATATAAATTAGGATTTTTACATAATATCCTTTCTGATAAAAGCGAGTTATTTTTACCCTCTGCGAAATCAAGAAAGCTTTCATCTAATATCAAATTAATCTCATTCGTTTTACACCATTCAAGTATCTTACCTATTTCTTTTTTACTAAGGAAATGTCCACTTGGATTGTCTGGATTTATTAGCACCAAATTATTAATTTGATTTCTTGAAAAATACTCTATCAAACTATCTGCTGTATAAGTAAAATTATCTGCTGTGCAATCATACTCTACACAGCTTTCTCCCCAACGATTTGGATATTCCTCAAATGTAGGTCTTATAAACACCAAGCGTTCCCCCTAATTGCTCCAACAACCCCTTTATAAGTTCAGCAGCCCCATTTCCAATTACTATATGCTCTTCATGTAAAGAGAAACATTTTGCCGCAAGCAACGTATTAACATTCATTCCTGATGGGTACTGTCTCATCAGCGCCTCAAAATTTGATTCTAATTCCTCTTTCATTCTTCTCGTCGGAAAGTACGGATTCACAAGATAACAATAATCTATGTAATGTGGAAATCTCCAATAACCACCATATCGTTTCATCAAATGTTGATATTTTTCCTCTGGATTTTCGATAAATAATGTTTCTGCAATGTCTAAATCTTGTACATCATCAATTTCATACCATAACTGACCATTTAATCGCTTTGCTTTCATTGTATTTTTATCCAAAAGCAATATTAATTTTATAACCGTCTCATAGTACTCATTATTTCCCATAACTTTAGCATAAGCCTCAAGAAATGGCACATATACATTTTTTGAAAAATCTGCCCCGAATTTATATATGTTTACTGTTTTATAGTAACGTTCTTTTTCATAAAATTGGAGTGATTTGCCTTGTATAAAATCAGTAATATTATCTTCCTGATCAACTACGATGCATGTACCATCCATCCAACTTTCAAACTTATCTACTAATGCCAAGCTATCCCTTTTATCATCTATTAATAAATCAATAAGCCTTTCCTCAAATATAAGATCTGACTCTAACAATAATGTATCTTCCTGCATCATCCGTTCTTTTGCAAGCGATAGCGAAAATATATTATTTGTTTTGTAATATACTTCATTTATAATATATTCTATAGGCGTAGCAATATTTAATGAGTCTACAAATTTTGTCAGATTCTCATATTGATACCCTACAACCAATATTATTCTGCTAAGCTTCTTTTTATCAAGTATCCGGAGCATCCTCTCTATCAACGTGATGCCATCCACTTTTACCATACACTTTGTATTTCTTTCGGTTAATTCTCCAAGTCTCTTTCCCATGCCTGCTGCCAATATTATTGCCTGCATATTTCCCCTTTATCTGCTTAAATAACAGTCAAACACATATTTGTTATTCCAATATAGTTCATTCTGTGGTTTTATAATTGTACAAGTTGCCCCAACTTTTTTTGCAAACTCCTCAAACATTTCTTTTTTATAGAATGTTTTATCAAGTCCTTCATATTTTTCATCATAATTTTTGACACAATTTCGCCTATAATTTAAATGTTCTGTTTTTAAAGTTTCATCATGAATTTCTGTTATAACAACCACCTTATTTGATTTGTTCCACATGCGTTCCAATACTCTCATTCCATATTCAGTATCTTGAAAATATTGAAACACGCTATCAGCCAGAACCACATCATATTTAGGTTCTGTCAAAATCTTATCTGCCTCCTGACACTTCAAGTCTTTTATATGCAACACTTTATGTGCCATATTTATTAATGTATCAGAATAATCACATCCCCCAAGTCTTTCGATGTTCTTCTGTTGCTGGAATAAATATAAATTAACTCCACTTCCACTTCCCACTTCATAAACACTTGAAATGTTTTTTGTGAATTTAATCATTTTTTTATACATTTCATTCCATTCCTGATAAAATGCTTCATAATAACCTTCAACATTCTGCGTATCAAAACCATCTGCGCATTTAAGTTTGCAAAACATATCAAAAACGTCGTCCGTTATTTCTATATCCATTGAGCGCCTTTTCCATATTTTATCCCATTCATTCATATAATTTCCTCGCTAAATCAAACCTTCAATTTTCCACTGGAAACAGCCTGACAAAATTCTTCCACACTACCTTTAAACCCTACTGCACAAATCTGTTTTTTCAGTTCACCTTCCATATGTCCATAAAATGGATATTCATGATCACCTGCCCCTTGTATAGGAACCATGTAATCTCCAAATTGCGCCTTTAGAGCTTCCTTATAACCTACTGGAACCGCAATCTCAATATTTTCAAACGGAAGCATAACAGCTTCATTATACCATTCTTTTTTCATTATATAATGTTCTCTGTCCATCCAAAAAGTATAATTTGTCAAATAATCTGCCTCTTCACTGTGGCACAAGGATGCAAGCGCATCTGTCAGTTTCCACACTTTATTTTTTGTATTTTCATCCAACAATAATTGCATATTACATGCTGTTCCAAACATACTTAAACATTCTTCCAATTTTCCTGTCTGTTTCAATCCATGCCAGTTAATTATCAATTCCATTCCCTGTTGAAACAATGTTTTCTGAACCTCAGCACATTCTTGATCTCTTGGTATATAATCCAACGGAAAAATATCAAGTCCAATTCGCTGATATGGGAATCCATGAAACCATTTCATGTAATCATTAAAATTAATTAATGTTTCATCCGCCATAACACGTAACTGTGGTACCTCCGCCACTTCCTGCAATCTTCTTGTCTTCGCATACATTCCAGTCATAACCATTCCATATGGTAATTCCTGTGGTAATATTTGAATTAGTTGGTTGTAGTCTTCTCTCTTTAAACATATGTCAATATCATCATCCCATGGAATAAATCCTTGATGTCTGACCGCCCCTAATAAAGTTCCCCAATCTGCAAAATACTGTAATTTATTTCGATTACAAATATCTACGACAATCTCTAACACTTCCAATTCTGCAGACCACGCACGTTTCATCATTTCTGATATTTCAAATCCACATCGCGTTTCTTTCAAGAAAAAATCTTCCTTAAATATCATTTGCATCTTCTTTCATTTTCTATAAAATCCTACAATATTTTGTTTATGTTTCATCATTATTTCTTCTTAATTCTTTAAATCTATCAATCTTCATTTCCTCTTTGAAATCTTCAAAAAGCTTTTTGCAATCATATTGAGGTATATATCCTAATTCACTTTTAGCATTTCCCACATCCATAAGAAAACCTCCGCCTGATTTTAAATCTGGTCTATATATAATAGTAGATGGATTTTCTTTTGGTGAAAACACTTCAATAATTGTCTCTATTTGCTCCTCTAATGTTACCGGAATTCCAGTACCGACATTATAAAATCCTCCTTCCTTTTCTACCTCAATAGCTTTACATAGCATCTGCGCGCAATCGTAAACATGTACCATATCTTTTGCATAATTTGGATCTCCCCACAATTCAATTGGATGTCCACTTTGAGCTAATTCAATCATCCGATACACGGGACGCATTGTTTTTTTACCATTTGGAAAATAATAATGATATGAACTGTAATTATAGATTGTCGGAAATCTAAATACAAATTTTTTCAAACCGTATTCTTGGTAGTAATGTTCTAATAATTCTATCGCTGTTATTTTTGAAATTACATACATAGCATGATCGCCTTTATAACTAAAATTGTATGATAAATTAGGCTTTAATATGTTACCTGATTCAACAGCAAGCGATATATCAAAAACAGTTGTTGAAAATAAAATTCTATCTGCACAAACCTTTCTGCAATATTCTAGTATATTATAATTTCCTATTATATTTGTCTCAAGATATTGTTCTGGATGATATGTTCTCATATAAGACGGAATGACAGCAGCTAAATCAATCACAGCATATACATCTTCCGTTGGTAATTTATCAAATTCCTCTTCTTTCGTTATATCCACCGGATAATATGGAATACCTCTATTGGCAAAAAAATTTGTATTTCTTCTACCAGATGCAATAACTTCATAATCTTTATTTTGAAAATACTGCCTTGCATATTTCAGCACATATGCCCCTACATTTCCAGTTGCACCAAATATAATTATTTTTTTCATTCTAATAGTTGCTCCATTTCTTCAATAGTATTTATTACATATTCCATATCACTTGACACATATCTTTGATCACATGGAATTGGCACAATCTCATGTGAATATTGGCTATTTGACTCTGGCCATAACATAGGAATATATATATTTTTTTTAATCAACATGTTTCTTAACATTGGTGCAAATTGACTCATATATGGATACATATACGCGCCTTGAACCAACTTAATTTTTATACCATTTTTTTCTCCCAACCTATCATTTAAAATTTTAAAATTATTTGTACGACTTTTTTTTACATACTGATAATTAATACTTTTTAATATGTTCTGGGTTAATTCTGACATGGTACATAAAGAATGCTTTCCTATTTGCCTTTCATTTTCCTGATACAGATTGAAATACGCTTTTGCTCCACATTCGTATCTACCTAACAAATACTCCATATGATCGTATGACGTATCTCTATTTAACCTCTCCTCTATTTGACTTGTAGTATATAAATATGCTCCGTCAGCAACTCCAAAATATTTTCTACATGTATATATTGTATCAATACCATCAATTGGTTTTAAGAAAAAATCTTGTGCATTATCTACGATAATGTTTTTATGCTTCTCCCTTATGTATTTAATATAAGAAGTGTCCAACTGTCCAAAATAATTTATAATATATATATATATATCATCAGATGGTAATTGTATCTGATACGGTTGCGATAGCGATTTAACATCATAATAATACATATACACATTTTCCTGTCTGCATACATCCTTAATAGCACGACAGCACCAGTCAGGTATTAATATTTTTTGTATTTTTTTTGCTTTAATCAAATATCTAAGGCAATTCCTTCCACTATTCAAAGCGATTCCTTTATGGTATTCATTTCCCTGATAATGTTCTAACTCTATATATCCACCAATCTCTCTCATATATCTTCTTCTACCAAATCATATTGATATAAATACTCCTTCACTCTTTCCCTTGAATTAAACATCATAACGTCAATTATTGAAAGATTTGGAACAAAACTTTCCTTAAATTGTTGATAATTAATTTGCCTAGTTTTTATAAATTTTAATGTAATCTCATTTTTATCAAATTCTGAATATGAATATAACTTTTGTCCACCTATTGCGTTATAATATACATCCCCATTTAGCTTTTTACATAAATCAATTACTTTGTTTGTACCGCGCTTTTCATTATCTTTTTCAATTTTTGAAGAGATAAATATCTCTGACTTCATGTCCAAATACTCATGAACTACAAGAATTGAATTTGTTAAATACTCTGCCAAGTTATCCCTCGGGTTCAAAAGAATATCTTGTATAATTGGAAAAACACTTTTAAAATATGGAGCTTTGCCATATGCGTTTTTAATAGTTCGTATTTTTTTTTCTATAACTTCATTTTTAAGATCTACTTTTACTTCATTTATTTTCTTATATGATCCTGCCCCAATCATTTGCACATTAAAATATTTTTCTTGACCTTCTATTAATATTTTATTTCTATTAATCCAACCTCCTTTTATAAAATTAACATCATCATATATAACATATCTATCAACTGCATTCATCAATTGCCAATATCCAATATATGGCATAAAATAAGGTTGCATAATTCCTATTTTCATATTTTTTCCCCTTCAACTGCCTTGTTAACAATTTCCGATATTCTATCTACTTGTTTTAATTCCAAATCTGCATATAACGGTAATACTAATATACGATTTGAAAAATCTCTTGCCTTTTCTAGTTTATCTCCTTTATACTTATTTCTAAAACATGCTGCATCAGCTGTAATTGGATAAAAATATTTTCGTGAAAAAATATTTTCTTTTCGAAGAATAAAATAAACCTGATCTCGCTTATTTTTATCCGCAAATAGAACTGGAAAGTATGCATAATTAGGTTTTAAATCTTCATTATAAAAATTTAAATGCATATATTTTTGATTTAATCTATTATAATATCTTTCAACCACTTTTTTTCGTTTCGCAATATCATTTTCAATATATTTCAAATTGCATAATCCCATTGCAGCTTCAAACTCATTCATTTTAGCATTAGCACCAATTTCTACAATCAATTCTTCATTTCTTATTCCGAAATTTTTTAAATTGTATATTTTTTCATATAACTCATGACTTCCTACACATATACACCCTCCTTCAATCGTATGAAATACTTTTGTCGCATGAAAACTAAATATCGACATATTTCCAAAACTTCCTATCCCTTTTCCTTTGTATCTCTCTCCAAAGGCGTGTGCAGCATCATATAAAACTTTTAAGTTGTATTTATGTGCTATTTGTTCAATCTTTTCTATATTACATACATTTCCATAAACATGTACAGGAACAATGGCAACTGTTTTTTCTGTTATTAATTCTTCAATTTTATTTTCATCTATTGTATAATCATCTTTAATATCACAAAAAATAGGAATTAACCCATTTCTTACTATTGCATGTGTTGTAGAAATAAATGTAAAAGGTGTTGTTATGACTTCTCCACCTCTCGGCAAATCTAATGCTTGCAGCCCCAATTCCAATGCCATATGTCCATTCACCACCAAAGATATTTCTTGTACCCCAAGATATTTCGTTAATTGTTTTTCCAGTTCTTTGTGATAATCTCCCATATTAGTAAGCCAACGACTTTGCCATAATGGTTTTATCATCTCTGCATATTCTTCAAATGGAGGCAAAGCGCTCCGTGTTACCAATATCTTCTCCTCATCTATATTATTTTTTCTAGACATGCTGTTCCCTCTCATATATCAACTTTTCTAAATTGTCAATAAATTTTTTTATATTCTCAACATTATTGATTCCATATAAAATATTCGTTCTTTCTTTACAATACTCTTTTTGTTTTTGAGTAAATTCACCATCTTCAATATATCGCTTGATTATTTTGGGCATATCTTCTAGCTTTTCACACACAAACTGCTTTCCAACCTGCGCCACATCACAATCATCTAATGTCAAAACTGGTACATCATTCGCAATCGCATAATAAGCCCCCGTGCCTCCTCCCTGTCTAGGCGGATTCAAGAACAAATCCCCTATCTTCATTATGCCCTTAAAGTCCCTCACTTCACCTATAAATTTATAGTTTTTCTGATACTCATCCTTTAACATAATCTGTTTAAGTCTGTTGCAATTTCCAACAAAAACTATAATTACATTTTCATTTTGTTTTAATACTTCATGCAACATCATCTGAACTTTATCTGTTACTTCATCATCTAATCTGTTTCCTGCAATTAAAATAACAAAAGCATCTTCTTTTATTCCATAGTCACTTTTTTTATGTACACCATTTTGGCTCAATGATAATTCATCTACATGTATCATTTCCAATACTCTCTGAGTTTTATCTAAGCACGCAACAAATTCTTTGTCTTCTTCCTCTGTATATTGAAAATATCTAGCAATATAATGCACTGTTGTTAGTGGAGGTTTCTTTACACATGCCATACTACATACAGTTGTAAATCTTTCTGCTAAGCATGAGAAAATATTGTCCCCGCCAACATCTAAAACAAATGCTGGGTTATATTCCTTTATAAATTCTAACGTTTCTTCTGTCTCTTCAATAAAATTTTCTGATGTATAACATATTATGTACCCACTAACATGAACACCAAAATATTCGACACAAATTTTTCCTGTGTTTATAAACGCACTATTTTCCACACATGAATCATACCATTCATTCCAATATTCTTTTTCTATATTTCCACCATACGTGCATAAAACGCATACCTCATACCCTAATTTTCCTAAATAATTGCAAATATTTACAATTTTTGCTGTCGGAGCATGAACCTCACTCAAAAAAGTTCTACACATTATCATAATTTTATTTGAATTCCGATGCGAATATGGAATATACTCTATATCACAAGCCACCTTTTTCTCAATCTTTTCAACTTGTTTCTTATAAATCATATACTGATATTGATAATGTTTTTTTTGATTTATCTCTATTGGTAATTTAAACAAATAGCAATTCATCTGAAAAAGTGCATTTAAAACTTCAAGTACTGAAATATCTTCTTTCAATAAAACCTCTTCTATTTTAGTCTGTATTATTGGTTTTCTTATAATTTGAAGTAAATACGACAATATTAATATAGTTTCTTTCCCATTACCCTTTAATAAATCTAAACATTCTTCTTGTTGTTTCTCTGACATTTCATCAAAATATTGTTTTATAATATCTTTTTTGCTGTTTAGCAATTCATAATCATAAACTTGTATGTACTTAATGCACTCTATAATGGTATTTAAAAAGTTCTTCATTTTTATCTTTCCCTCTTATCTCTAGCATTACAATTTTCGAAATTTTTCAGCAACATTCTCTAATTCATTTTCTCTTATTTTAATCTGCAGTAGCGCAATTAAAATTTTATATTTTTCAGAAATATATTTTTCTATATATGGATTTTTATCAATGTTACGAAATTCTATATTCATAAATTTTTGAAAATCACAAAATAATTGATACGGAACCTTATCATAACGTAAAAACATGACTTTCAACGCTGCCAAATATCCCGAAATCAAAATATCCAGTTCAATTTCATCATGATATGTATCCCATACTCCACGCTTTTGATATTCATCCACTCGTTCTTTGGTAACCTTTAAAATATCATCATGATAATCTGCATTCTTTTTCAAAACGGTAGAATTTTCATTAACAAAATAGTGATATAACTCATAATTGACAATTGCGATTCTTTCTGCATACAGGTAATATAAACCAGAAAAAAATATGTCTTCATAGGCAACATTTTCTGGAAAATAGATTTGATTTTTTACTAAAAAATCTTTTTTATATATTTTATCCCACACTCCATACCCAAGACAATTTGAACAGATAAATTCCTTTCGTTTTTCATCACTGTCAACCAACAGATATGCCACTGTTCCATCCAGTTGATGTACTTTTTCTTCTGTTCCATTATCACGGAAGAATTTACAATATACGATATCCCGGTTACTTCTTTTTATTTCATCCAACAATATCTCATACATATTCGCTTCCACCCAGTCGTCCGAATCCACAAATCCTATATAATCTGCAGTAGCATATGACATTCCAATATTGCGTGCCTTTCCCTGACGCCCATTCTCATCACAGTGAATCGCAACCACATTCTGTGGGTACTGATTTTCTATTGTCTGTATCATATCCCATGTGTGATCTGTGGATGCATCATCCACAAATATGAGTTCCATATTCTCCATACCGATTGTCTGCTTCTCTAACGATTCAAAACATCTCATCAGATATTTTTCAACATTATAACACGCAATAATTATACTTATCTCAGCCATTTTGTTTCCTCTATATACTTAATAATACTTTGATCCTGTCCATCTTCCTGCCTCACTGTTTTAATATCTATTTTACATTTTTTTCTCTCTTGATTATAATATGAATCATAAAATAATTCCACAAACAAAAGAGGTACTCCATGCATATTTTATTTTATCGCTATAATAGTATTTGTGAACGTGACATCATAAAAGCTTTTGAAGAACTTGGACATCAAGTTACTACCATTGACACAGAGATTTTTCGCAAAGACGTAACTCCAAAAGAAACCCTGTCCCTTATTCAGAATGAACTTGACAGACATTCTTATGATTTTGTCTTTAGCATTAACTTTTATCCGATTATATCTGAGGTATGTAACATTTACCACATTCGATATGTCTGCTGGATTGTAGACAGTCCTGTTTTAGAGCTCTTTTCCAAAAGCATTTCGAATCCATGGAACAGAATCTTCCTGTTTGACTCTGCACTCTTAGCCGATTTTGGAAAATATAATCCAGAATGTATTTTCTACCTGCCACTTGCCTGTGATGCAGAAGATAAACAACATTATATCCAGAATGCAACTATAAATGATTTAGCCAAATTTACCCACAAGATTTCATTTATCGGTTCTCTTTACAGTGAGAAGAATCCCTATATTTATCTGAAGCACGATTCTGACTATATGAAGGGATATCTTGATTCTTTGATGAATATTCAACAAAAAATATATGGCTCTTATCTGATTGACGAAATGATCACGTCAGATATCGTTGGATATTTTAATAGAAATATGGAAAAGAAATATATCTTTCCCGAAAAATCGTATGCTGATTACAAAGCTCTTATCAGTCAATATTATATCGGAACAAATATCACGGTCTTAGAGAGAACACATCTTCTAAAAATGCTGTCTTCTCTTTATGATGTAGACCTTTATACCTTTAGCGACACCAAAGATTTACCTTCTATCCATATACATGAAGGTGCAAACACCATTATGGAAATGCCTATCATCTTTCATCAGAGTCAGATTAATCTGAACCTGACATCTCGCCCAATACGAAATGGTGTATCTCTCCGGGTATGGGATGTGCTTGGATGCGAGGGATTTCTACTCACAAATTATCAAAATGATTTGCTGCTGCATTTAACCCCTGGAGAACATCTTGATATTTATACCAGTGAAGAAGATCTCCTTGATAAAACTGCCTATTACCTCACACACCCTAATATAGCAAAGGATATTGCACATAGTGGTTATGAATATATTAAAGAACACCATACTTATTTCATTCGATGTCATGAATTGATCCAGACTGCTTTTTCGCATTGACCTTTTACACCTTCAGTCTTTCTGAAGGTGTATTTTTATTCAAAGCCTTCCATAATCAACGGCAAATCTTCTCTTAGCTGCTGTATTGCATCCTGATATGCTGTTAACAGTTTTTGTCCCTGTTCTACAAAATCATTTACCAGTTTTAATGCCGAATCATTCTCATTGTATTTTAATACTTCACCCTGTATCTCATAATCTGTTTTTGCAATATATGCCTGCAGCATAGCGGTCACAACAGATTCATCTATCTTTTCATTGCATGATGCAATCTCATCCATTGCTTTTCTCATTTGCATGGAATTGGTCTTTCCCTTTCCATTCAAACTATCTACTTTTCTATAAAGCTTTTGTGTCTCTTTTACCAGATTTTCCAATTTTTCTATCTGTTTTGGTATATTTCTGACTTCCTCAATAAATTGATTTCGTTCCTCCTCTGTAAAATATGGTTCACAATCAAGAATCTCTTTTGCATCAAAATCTTTCTTGCAATACTGTTCTATGGCTTCTGATAATTTCATAAACTCTGTTCCAGCAATCTTAGCCCCACCTTCTGTCGCATTAACCACTTTTAAATTATCATAGGCCGCAATATAATTTTCTATCCATTTACGGTAAATATTCATATTCGCCTCAGTCAAGACCATATTTCCGTAATTGTCTTCTACCTCAATATAATTCTTTTTCTTTACATCAACCTTATCATTCCCCTTACCATAAGCAGCTTCTGCATGCTCGACTCCGCCCGGATAAGCAAGATCCTGTCCAACCAGAATCATTATCTCAAATCCCATCTCATACAATAACGACAATGCATTGTTTGCTACTGAACCTCCTGAAGGAAGCTGTACTGCCTCCTTACCCGAATTTTCTATTATTTTCTTTAAATAGCTCTGTTCATCTATCTCATAAAAATGTTTTGCATGATTCTTCTTAACAACCTCTTTATTGGAATTCATTGATAAAGCAATCGGAATATTTTCATATTCTTTATGCTTAAATAAAGTTAATGGTTTCCTCGAATCAACACTAATTGTCATATCTGGAATAATGCCATGTTCCAGTACCGTATTCAAAGCTGTATCAACAACCATTAAGAAAGCTTTTCCCTTAGCATTTTTTAGTTCCTCTACATTTTTATCTAAAGAAGGTCCTGCTGCCACTAGGATTGCAGGAATATCCTTCATCATTTTCCTATTTATAATATCTGTCAGCTGCACAATTGAATTTGATTCAATCATGTCTCTGGCTAATCCATACGCATTGTGCTGAATCTCAACACCTCTTAAAATCATTGTATTTCTTGTGAATATGATTAGCTCTACCACGCTCCTATATACGTCTATCATTTCCTGATATTCTTCTCGGAAAATCTGTAAATAATTCGGCAAAACCGCCTGTACGACCAATTGAAAATTAGAATAGTCTAATACAGACTGTAGTGCATGAAAGAAATATTCTTCACATATTCCTTTTACAATCAGACACACGTTTTCATTTTCTGCAATTTGTGCAACTTCCTCATACTCCATTGCCTTCCAGAAAATCTCCTGACATGGTTCATATATAATCACTCTGCAATTTGACCTTTTCCGGCATAATTCCAATATACTTCTTCCATCTGATAAACCATATACAATAATGGTGCTATTATCATTAATATCCTCCCTGTCAAACTGTTCTGCCCATTCTTTGCTCGCTTTTTTTGCATCATAACAACTATTTAGAGGAAAAAATCTTTTATTTTTTTCTACTGCAAGTATCCTGCCTTGTTCTGTATCTGCTTCCATTATCTGACATGAGCTGGTTTTACTACTATATATTTGCTCTACCCTGTCAACAGACATTGCCGTAAGCCGATCTGTCATGCCAGCTACTGTTCTTCTTGCATTTCCACAAAATCCCATACTATTCTTCTCCCTGCTCCAAATATATCTGCAATGCATTGCTTATCTCATACTCTAAGGTATCTGCTAATAGCACTTCATCTTTCTGTGTATATGCTTCATCCAGATTCTGCAACTGTTGCAGCAAAATATCTATTGGAAATTCCCTACCTTCCTTTATTTGCTGCTGTGCCCAGTTTACCATTTCTGTCATTCTGCAAACCAACTCTTGTATATGTTTATTCACATAGTCCCATGCATCATCTGTTACTTGACGTAATTGCATGAACATTTTTTCTACAATCTGTAATGTATTTGCTATTTCACTTGTCTTGCTCATTTTACCTCCATGATTGTCAAAAAAATAGGACCGGCTATGCCGATCCTATTTGTAATTCTACAGTTATAATTACTGTAATAAGGAGAGAACTCCCTGTGTAGACTGGTTAGCCTGAGCAAGCATAGACTGTCCTGCCTGAGCAAGGATGTTATTCTTGCTGTATTCAACCATCTCTTCAGCCATATCTGTATCACGGATACGAGACTCTGCTGACTGGGTATTCTCAGCAACGTTGTCTAAGTTAGCAACTGTATGCTCTAATCTGTTCTGTAATGCGCCAAGTGAAGAACGCTGTGAAGAAACTTTTGAAATAGCTTTCTGGAAAGTACTCATTGCTTTTCCTGCATCCGCAAATGTATCAACTTTGTTGTTAGTACCAGCAGAAATACCAAGTCCTGTTGCACTCATCGCATTGATTGTGATAGAAATCTTCTGTCCATTTAATGCGCCAATCTGAAGATTCTTAGAACTAAATTTACCATCAAGTAAGTTCTGTGTATTGAACTGTGTTGTAGATGAAATACGGTCGATTTCAGATGTAAGGGCATCAATTTCAGACTGGATAGCTGTTCTATCAGATGTTGTATTTGTATCGTTAGCTGCCTGTGTAGCTAATTCATTCATACGCTGTAAGATAGAATGAGCTTCGTTCAAAGCACCTTCTGCTGTCTGGATAAGAGAGATACCATCCTGTGCGTTATCAGAAGCTTTGTTAAGTCCTCTGATCTGGCTTCTCATTTTCTCAGAAATTGTTAAACCTGCTGCATCATCTGCTGCACGGTTGATTTTGTAACCAGAAGATAACTTCTCTGAAGATTTAGCCTGTGAACCTGTTGTGATGCCTAACTGTCTGTTAGCATTCATTGCTGTAAGATTGTGCTGTACTACCATTATTTTTTCCTCCTTGAATGTAATGCAGCGTCCATGCTGCATCTGTACTTTATGTACTTGTTTTGTTATATTGGGTTCCTATTCGCTCAGCCGTACGCTCTGTTTGAACTTTCACCCGCAAGTAATTTTCTTTACTTGACTTATATATCGGAGATTCCCTCCAATACTTTATAGTAAAAAAAGATTTTTTTCTTTTTTTTCTATCAATTATTTTTTATTGTCAAGAAAATGTGGTTCCACATAGCCCTTCTTCATCATATTCTTGTAGTATTGATTCACAACTTTCTGGCTGGAACGGATTTCTTTTACCTGCTTTTTCACACTGGCAAATTTCTGCTCCATAAGCTGCTTATTGCGTGCTTCCTGTGTCTGAATCTCCATGCTTTTTTCTGTGAGCGCACGTATACTGTTCTGCATCTGAAGGATTTCTTCTTTATAAAGTTCTTTGTTCGTCTGTAATTCTTCGCGAACTTTTTCGTAAAGCTTCTCAAATCCATTGTCCAATAATTCTAATTGTTCAATCAGCTCTGATTTTTCTTCCACTGTTTTGTCAAAATCATCTGGATCTAAAGACGGATTCTCTAATTCTTCCTTCTGACGCTTATTGATCTGTATGATGCTATTCAAAATCTTCTCTTTTTTCTGAAGACTTTGTAGCATAATTGCAATGTACTGGTTTTCTGCCATAGCACCATTCTCCATTATTTTATCTTATTTTGCTCTTGCGGTACGCATGACCTCTTTCCACGTATCACGCATGGTACGAAGATGCTTTAAAACTTCTTCCATGATTTCTTTGTCTTTCTTCATATTTGCTTCACGAAGTCGGATCATTAAATAGGAATAAACCTCATCGAAATCTTTTGCAACCGGATATTTATGATCTAAGGTTGACTGGAATTCTTCTATAATGTGCTCTACTTTCATGATGTTAGTGTGAGCCTTCATAATATCTTTTTCTTCAATTCCCACAATTGCAAGGTTTGCAAATTTGATTGCTCCCTCATACAGCATCAATGTCAGCTCCGCTGGTGATGCTGTCATAATTTTATTGTTAGCGTAAGCTGCGTATCCCTGATTTGCTAACATAGTACCCTCCTGGTTTTTTCATATTAAGCAGAGCAGATAATATATCCGCTCTGCTTTGTATTTTACTGTTCAATGTATTTGTTTTGCAATCATCTTTAGTACAAGTTCACTTACTCATCAACCGCCAAATAAACCACTTAACGATGATGTCTGGCTGTTCAGTTTAGAAAGTGCCGTCTCCATAGAAGAGAATTTTTTATAATAATAATCTTCTTTGTCCTGTAATTTTTCTTCCCATTTCTTGATCAGATCTGTATAATCGCTATACTCTGATGCCATCTCTTTATCATTATAAACTGTATAAATACTGCTTAATGATGATGTCTGCATTTTCTTATGAACCGAATTGTAAAGATTAGACGTCAGTCCCTGCATGAAATCGATCACTGTATCCGGGTCGCTGGTAATTGCAGTCATCAGCTTATCTGCATTACCGGAAGAATTAGCATCATCTTCATCGCCATCAATATGATATGCATTCTGCTGATTCTTTGGTGCATTCAGATATCCTAATGTCTTGATTCCAAAATTGGACAAATACATTTTCTTGCCGTTTACCTCAACTGCACCGCTCATTGCAGAAGTCATGGCACTCATAAGGCTTTCCAGATTATCGTCACGTCTCAGCAGAGAATCTTTGATCTTCTGCTCCCATTTCTCTACTTCTGTGTCAGACATTGCATCTTTTTCATCATCTGTCAGCGGCTCATAGCCTTTTGCGGAATCTGCATTGTACAGAGATGTAATCTCATTGATCAGGCTGTTATACTGTGACAGGAAATCCTTGATCTTATCATAGATTCCCTGCGTATCAGTAGATGTTGTGATACTGATCGCATTCGCATCTCCATCACCAGTTACAACCTGTGCCGTAATGTTTAATCCATTGACAGAAAAGTTGTTGGTACTTCCTGTATATTGGATACCATTTAATGTAATCTCTGCATCACAGCCATCGATTTTCCTGGCATCTGTATTGTATTCAATACTTGTGTTATTTGCAATGTCGTGTGCTGACTGTACCTGTTTTACAAATGAAGCAATCGCAGCATCTTTTTCTGTACTGTCTTCCATTGCGGCAATATCAGCGAGCACCTGATTATTATCCATGGTCTTCTGGCTGGTATTCATTGTCGTTTTGTTGGTGGCGATAGCCGCGGCAAATGTATTGGTAAGGTCTGTTACGCCCTGTGCCGCATTTTGGGCATAAGCCGTATGTACTTTATCGATAATGCTCTTTCTGGAATACTCATTACTATCCTCTAAAGTGGTATCAGCCGTATTTTCATAAGTATTCACTGTGCCGACATTCGTTGCCAATGTAGAGAGATATGAACTCATATCTTCGTCTGACAATTTCATTTCATCCTGTGCCTTTTTTGCCAGATCTGTATAAGCGGTCGTTCCGGATTTTGCGTTGCTCAACTCGTTAGAGTCCTTGGTATAAACGGTCTTTGTCGCCTCTTCTTTTTTGCTGGCTTCAAAAGCGACCGTTTTCCCATCAGCTGTCTTTTCCCAGCTGCCGTTGACTTTTCTTCCTGTTGTCTCAACTAAATTGCTGCCATCCACAAAATATTTTTTTCCTTCTTTATCTACATAAAGTCCGTTCTCATCTTCGCTGTACTCATTGCCGTCTGATGCAGTGATCTTGTTGTATTTTACTTCACTTGCTGTAGCAGTATAATATTTTGTTACAGAATCAGTTGTCTCACTCTGGATGTAGCTTTTATTCCCACTTGCATCTGTATAAGAATAAATGACGCTTCCATCATCGTTTGTCTTTTCAGTCTTATAAATATTGCCATTGCTGTCCATGACAGACTGTGCGCGATCCGTTGCGGACATCTGCACCAGCTTCACCATCTGATCCTGCTCTGCCTCACTTAATCCGCTCTTTGCAAATGCATCTTTCATTGCCGCATACGCAGATGCATAACCATAGCCTGCGCTTATGTTGCTGTTCTTGGCATCAGCTGTCTTATATGCGGTCTGGGCATCCTGATAGGCTTTGATCGCTTCATTTACTTTTGCTGTGATACCTGACTGCGTTCCATCACCATAATACTGCATGTAGGTTTTATAGGTTGCGTCTGTTGCATCTGATTTTACATTCAATCCCAGTTTCGTCAGCGCATTCGCCCCATCCACATTGCCACCGGTCAGTGTAAAGTCATTGTCCTTACCGGTATCTTTGGAGCTCACGAAGATACGTTTGTTGATATCATCATAGCTTGCATTCACGCCGGCTTCTTTCAAAGAATTGATAAAGCTGTTGACCGTAGTGCCCTGGCTGACTTCGATAGTCTTCTTTGTGCCATCACCTTTTGTCAAGGTGATCGTGCCGTTTCCGCCTGTGTAGCCCAACTCAGCGAGTGTAGTTCCGGTTGTGGTGCTGTCATCTAATTTACCACCGGTCAAGTATCCTGCCTGTGCTACCTTAAGGATGTTGAGTTTCTGTGTACCGTTTGGTGCAGAGCTGCTGGCTGTAACCGTCGCTTTTGTGGAATCAGATACTTTGGTTGATTTCAAATTGTAGTTTTTAGAGAAACGCAGACTGTCCAAGCTTGTATAGAAGCTGTATACTTTTGTGTTTAAAGTCTTCCATGCGTCCTGTTTCCAGGAGAGCTTGGTCTGTGCTTTTTTGTATTTATTGGTCTTGTAACTGTAAGAAGATACTAATGCGGAAATGATTGCTTCGGTATCTAATCCTGAGTTCAAACCTGTGATTCTGATTGGCATAATCCTGCTCCTTTCAGTTTTGTAACTTATTTATATCATTTTCTGTTTGCATCTGTCACTTGTCTATTGCTGCTCCTGTCTTTTGGACAGTGATCTACAGTTTCTTATCCACTAATAATCCGGCCATCTCCCAGACTTTTGCGATCATGTCCAGGGTTTTCTCCGGCGGATATTCTTTCAGGACTTTCTTCGTGTCTTTGTCAACGATCTTGATGGTAACACGGTTGGTTGCATCATGGATTCCGAAGACTGCCTCGGAATTGTGTGCCTTCTTATTGATCTCGTCAACTGCTTTCTTGATCTGGGAATTCTCGGAGATCGTCTGCTGTGCCTGACTGTCGTCCCGGTTTCCGTCTTTGCCGTTTTTGTCAGTTTCTTTCGTGTCGATCTGAATGGTTTTCTTCATGAGATCGTCAGAAGCTGCTGCGTTGGATGCAGTTTCCACTTTTGCCTGACTCTCTGCTTTTACATCTGATGCGGATGAACTTCCCGCGTAGGACATTCCTGCCCCTTTCATAGCCTCTATTGCCATTGTTCTACACCTCCGTGTGCATAAGCCTGTGTTCTTCCATGGTTGCGGTCCGGATCTCTGTAAATGCCGGAACGCTTATTTTTCTAACTCATATATCGGTAGTTTTCCTGTAAAATTAATAGCTGTCATGCAATTTCCTGCGTTGTGCCGGTGCTGTTTTCTGATCAGGGTTTCATTTTAACAAAATATAGGATATAATTCAATCGCACCGGGAATTGAGTCCGCAATGCGTTTATGATTTTTACTATTATAAGAAGAAAGGATATTGTTTATTATGTTATATATCATGAGACACGGAAAAACTGACTGGAATGCAGTCCACCGCCTGCAGGGAAGCGAAGATATTCCTTTAAATGAAGAAGGTCGCCAGATGGCGAGAGACGCGCGGAAAAAGTATGGGGATCTGCGATTTGATATCTGCTATTGTTCTCCCTTACAGCGTGCGCAGGAGACTGCTGAAATTTTTCTGGAAGGGAGCGGCACACCGATCCTGACGGACGACCGTCTCCGCGAGATGGGATTTGGCATGTATGAAGGAACAGAACATGTCACACAGAAACCGGAATGTCCGGTATACACGTTGTTCCATGATCCTGTCCATTATCATGCTGTAGATGGTGCGGAAAGTCTTGAGCATTTGTATGCCCGCAGCGGCTCTTTTATCCACGATGTTTTGACGCCGGAAGTTGTTTCCGGAAAAAATGTACTGATCGTTGCCCATGGAGCCTTAGACTGCAGCCTGATCTGCCAGTATGAAGAGATTCCTCTTGAACATTTCTGGGATCAGCTGCTCGGAAACTGCGAGCTTAGAAGATTAGTTTCATCAGCCAATGTGTGAAAACAGATACTGCAGAACGTCATCTGTAAATTTTATCGCATGCACACCAATGAATGTGGAGCCGTCTTCCTGCTTTTCTTCGCGGGAAACCTCCGCATACATGATCAGTGTTTCTGCCACAATGATCACCTGTTTTCCGAGAAGGCCTTCATGCCCCTCCGGCACACAGATTCCCATGCCTAACGGACTGATGTCTTTCACATCCACGTAAATTTTTTCCTGTGTATCGCAGATTACGACAACACCATTTGTCTTGTATTCTACCCTCGATATTTCTCTTCTTTCTTCCATGAGTACCCCCTGTTTTTATCATTTCTGTCCTGACTGCCCTGTACAGGCAGAATTGTCTGTATCAGATCGTCTGCATTATTCAAAAATCTCCTGTACATCATCCAGATTTCCGTCTCCGGTGAGAAGCAATGTCACTCCGCTCTCCGCCTGACTGATATCCGTGGTCGCCTCAACGCAGAGTTCGCCGTTCTGATTATAAAGTGCCCACTGAAAATCTGTGATCTCCACCGGCCACTCTACCGGCATGGAAACAGACTGTCCATCTGCGATTGCACTGATATTGTATTGTTCGCCGCTGATCGGATCGATCACAGAAAACATCCCAATGTCGATGCCGCACTCGTTTGTGGCTGTGATGATGATGCTTTTACGTTCTGCATATTCAGAAGATTCTGTGCTTTCCACGGCTTCTACTGCCGCTTGGGCTGTCCCGGCTGCTTCCGTTGACTCTTCCGATCCGCCGACGGTTTCCGCAGGTTCTTCTGTCGTTTGCCGGCTGTCTCCGGATGTCTGCTCGGTGGCGACTGACGCCTGATCCTGATGATCTGTTTTTCCGCAGGAAGTCAGGAGCATTATGCCAAGAAGCATGCAGATTATGAGTGTTTTCTTTTTTTTCATAGATTTTGTTTCCTTGTATACAAATTACGGATCATGTTTTTCCTGTTTTCAGAATACTCCGTATTTTATTTTTTTGCAATGGATGTTTTAGAAAAGGCGCACCTTTTGGATGCGCCTTACTGTTAAAATTTATTTCTCATCTTTCTGAGCTGCTTCTGCTTTTTTCTTTTTATTTCTGCGGTACATTTCCTCGCCGGTTACACCAAAAAGTGCAATGATGAGTAACCACCACCAGGACATTTTCTCCTGCTGCATGTTTTTCACTGCGCCAGCCTCTGCTGCAAGTGGAGTTTCTTCATCTCCAATTGTCGTGCTCTCCTGTGCTCCGTTCGCTGCAAGAGGTGTCTCCTCGTCCGCAATTGTCACATCTGTGTCAGCGTCCGCATCTGTATCGGCTGCGGCATTTGCATTTGCAACCGCTGCTGTTCTCGTTACTGCCGCCGGTGTTGCAGCTGCTGCAAGCGCTACCAGTGTCTCTGCGATCTCAACCGGTGCTGCAGCTGCTGTGGCTGTTGTAACGGTTGTGGCTGCACTTGCCGGAGCCGCTGCTGTAGTTACAGTGCCTGCAGGTGTTGTGGCTGCGCCGCCCGGTGTGGTCTCAGTGCCGGATGGGGTAGTTGTGCCACCCGGTGTCGTTGTGGAACCGCCTTCGCCCGGAGCCGGTGCAGGGGTGAGTTCTGTGATCTTATCAGCCAGTGTTTCTCCTGCAATTCCTAACTTATCTGTCAGGTCTTTTGCCATGTCCTCTGCCTCTTTTAATTTTATCTCTGCCGCGCTGATCTGTCCCTCTAACTCTTTTACCTGATCTGCTGTGTAGTTCTGGCTTGCAAGAAGTGCTGTAAGCTGATCCTTTAAGCTGTCCGCATCTGCTTTTGCTTTATCAACTTTTTCCACCGCATTCTTTGCTGCGTCAATGATCGCATCCGCTTTTGCTACTTTCTCTGCTCTTTCAGCCTCCGCCTTTAATGCTGCATCTTTGAAATCATAGAAGCTCTTTAAGCTTTCATGTCCCGGGAAACGATTATCATCTTTTCCGGTGAGCCAGATTCCTTCATTGATTTCTCCTGTTTTCTTATATTCATCATAATATTTGTTGCTTGTATAAGCTGTTTTTTCCTCTGCCTTGGCAGTCTGATTGTATTTCTGTGTTTCCACGGTCTGCGCACCAAGATCTTTGGAATTTTTCTGCTGATAAGTTCCGGTGTAGGAAACGGATAAGGTTGTGGAGCTGTTCTTCTCGTCAACAACTGCCTGATCCGTTGTCTTCTCTCCCTCTGTGAATGTGTCATCGGCATAATGGATTTTGATTGCTACGTTGGAGTTATGTTTTCCATTCCAGCCTTCATAACCGTTAATATGCAGATCTCCAGTTTTCAGGTTGTCTTTAATCTTCTTATTCTGGGAAACTGCATCTCCAAGAAGTTTTTCTGCATCTGCTTTTGCAGCATCATATGCCTGATCCTTTAACGCTTCCAGATTCGTATTGTCTGCTGCATTTACAGCATTTGTCTTGGATTCCACAGCGTTTGCTTTTGCAGTCACTGTCTGCGAATAAGTAATAACGATCGTGCCTAAAAATACGTTTTTATAAGCAGCAGAATCTGCACCCCAGTCTACCCATCTGCCGGAAGTATTTTTGTACTTATCTACAGCATTCACTTTTGCATTATCTGTATTAATACTTTCGATCTTATAATCGCCGCCAAGCAGGTTCTCTAACGCCTCTTTGTTGGTGAATTTAGCAAAAAGTTCCTTTGCTGCAATCTCGGCATTTTTCTTCTCGTATTTATCGTTATCATTATTGATTTTTTTCATTTCAACAACAATTTTCGATAAATCAATAGTTGTCGTAAATGTAGTTTTCTGGCTTACGGTCACATCTGCAGTCGCTGTTGCGCTCATGGACGTCTCGACATCTTTATCTCCGTCTTTCAATGCTGCTTTTTTATCGGCCAGATCCTTTTCTGCTGCCTCGACATTGTCATATGTCTTATCAGAAGATAATTTAGTTTCCGTGTATGTAATCTCGGAAACGTTTTGTTTTACCGTTTTGACCAGTTTGCCATTTTCATCCACTGAATAGGTGGTCTTTTTCTCACCGGAAGTTTCATATTGTTCACTGTTATAGTTATCGTTCACCTCAACGTCCTTAGAAGCTGAGTCGACCACATAGAACTGTCCACCTATATTTACGATTGTGTATACCACTCCGTTATTCTCATAAACTGCGGTATCCTGATCATTCTGAAGCTTATCTGCCGGGAAGTTCTCTGCATTGATATTGAATGCAAGGCTTCCGTCTGTGCCCTTCACATCATAGGAAACCACTTCTTCTGCCTTCTCGAAAATAACAAGATCATCGCGGGTATCGTTGAGCTTGTAGTTCAGATATACGGTTTGTGTGTCACCTGCCACATCTTTGTAAGTCACCTCACAATAGTTTTTGTTATCATTCCGATTCCAGGTCCACTTGCAGTCAACAAGTTCTCCCTTGGCAAGTTCCGGAATGTAGTAATTCTTAAGGATCACTTTGAACAGCTCATCTTCTTTTCTCCAGTTTGTGGAGGTATCCCCTGCACGTTCTTTTTCCAGAGCGATGATCTCAAGTGCTGCTTTCTGTGCATCGGTAAGCTCCGGAATTGCTGTTTTTGCTTCCTCTGCTGCCTCCTGAAGAGCCTTCGCTTTCTCCTGAACTGCTGCAAGATTTGCTGCGGCTGCCGCTGCCTCGGTACTTGCTTCGGCAACTGCTGTATCATAAGCTGCCTGTGCCGCCTTAAGCTCGTCTAACGCTGTATTGTATTCGGCTACTTTGCTGTCATAAGCTGCTTTGGCAGTCTCATACGCTTTCTGTGCATCGCCTACAATACCAGCTGCCTGATTGTAAGCATTCTTCGCCTCCTCAATGTCTGTTGCAGAATCAATTCCGGCTTGTGCTTTATCAAATGCGTCTTGTGCTTCCTGCTGCTCTTTCTTTGCATCATCCGCAATTGTATTTGCCTCATCTGCTTTTTTATCTGCCTTATCAAGAGCTGCGTCGGTATCTGCTGCGGCATCTGACGCATCTTTTATGCGATCCATTGTTTTGTCAACTATTTCTTCTGCCACATTCACATCTGTACCGCCTTCGAATGTTCCGTTTGCGGTAGCATCCAATACGCCTGCTGCATCTTTTGTTGTCTGGTCTGCGCCACTGTCATCCGCAATTGTTGTATCAACTGCTGCATTTATCGTATCCTTTGCTGCTTCTGTTGTTTTGCTCGTTTCTTCAGCGGCTTTCTGAACTTCTCCCACCTGTTCTGCTGCAGATTTCTGTGTTGTTACAGTTGTTGTACTCTCTTCCGGTGTTGTTTCACTGCTATTCTGTCCATCTGCATCCTCAGCAAATGCTGCAATCGGAGTAGATAATGCCATCATTGCTGCCAGTCCGACCGATAATGATCTGATCACGTTTTTGCTGGCTTTTTTGGTTAATTTTACACCTGTAGCGTTTTCCATCATTTCCTTTTTCATCTGTGTAAACCTCTTCCTTCCATTTTAATGTTTATCTCGCTGCACTTTTGCCAAGGCTGCAAAAAACATATTTATCCTTTTTGTTATACTAACTATAACATTCAGGGCGTTACATAAAGTGTTATAAAAAGAACTAATTTTTGAAAAATCAGAGGTTTTATAGTAGTTCTTCTAATAAACGACGCAGCATTTATAATTTAGCAACGCTGCTCGGTCTCTTTTGTGTAAGTTGCAAGATATTCCTGGGCTTGCTGCGGAGTTATTGCAAGTTTTTTCTGTAAACGTTCTAAAATGGTTTTCTCTGAAAGACCAAATTCATATCCTGCCGCAATGATTTCTTCCGCTCTTCCTTCCGCTCTTCCTGCCTGTTCTCCCTCTTTCCATGTCTCTTCAAATACGGTAAACATTTCATTTTCTCCTTTCCGCTCCAATAATTGATAATCCAGTTTACTGTTCACTTACCATTTGCTATATAGTTGTGGATATTGGGAATCCATGCCGATCCAGCATATATGATTTCACTCATTTGATAAAAAAAGATTTTTGCTTTACGCATTTTTAGAGTAACGGATTGCTTATATTCTGTCAAGGGATTTAAAAAAATTAAGCCAGAGGAATTTTCATGTTTTTCCTCTGGCTTAGTTTTTGATTTGTTTAATCTGTCAGATTTTCTTTCAAGGTCTTGCGCACTGCGCCCGGGCCTGCGATTTCTTTTACAAATAATTCTTCAATTTTCTCTCCGATACCGGCTTTGTAAAGATCGATGCCGAAAATATTTTCATTGGATAAAATACTCTTTAACTGTCCTGTATAGGATTCTTTCTCACCAAATTTTACATCTTTTAAGGCAGCTGTTAATTCTGCAAGCATTGGATCAGAAGATAATTCAAACTTTTCTCCCTTATCATCGACGCCAAGCAGATATCTGCACCATCCTGCAATTGCAAGTGGAATTGCTTTTAACTTCTCCGCATCCCCATACTGAGCCACATAGGCTTTGATCGTTTCGCCATAGCGAATTCCTACTTTCTGGGAGGTATCTGTTGCGATACGCTGCGGTGTATCCGGCATAAACGGATTTGGAATACGCACATTGATAACTTCATCCACAAAAGCTTCCGGTGATAAGATACCCGGATCTGTAACCACCGGCATTCCCTCTACAGGGCCGATTTCATGGACAAGCCTGTTCAGTTCCTCATCTTTCATTTCGTCTGCGATCAAGGTATAACCTAAAACGCATCCGTAGACTGCAAGTGCTGTATGCAGTGGATTTAAGCAGGTTGTAACTTTCATGCGCTCTACTTTATTTACAGTATCCCGGTCTGTCATATAGACGCCTGCCTTTTCCAATGCAGGTCTGCCATTCGGAAAATGATCTTCGATCACAAGATACTGTGGTCCCTCTGCGTTTACAAACGGCGCTATGTATGTATTTTTTGAAGTGATGACCGGTGCAATATCCTCAATGCCAAGTTCCTCCAAAGATCTGCAGACGGATTCTGCCGGTCTTGGGGTGATCTTATCGATCATTGACCATGGGAATGACACCTGATCTTCATCTGAAATGTAATTTACAAACTCGCCTGTTACATATCCTTTTTTCTCCCACTCTTTTGCCATAGTCAGAATGGAATTTCTTAATTTTTCTCCATTGTGAGAGCAGTTATCCATGGAAACTACTGCAAGAGGAGCCTTTCCTGCCTGAAAACGCTCGTACAGCAATGCGCAGACAACCGCCATTGCAGACACCGGTTTTTCAGGTCCGTTGTCAATATCTTTCTGAATAAATGGAAAATAATTTCCATCCACTCCCTTCAACGCATATCCTTTCTCCGTGATGGTAAATGAGATCATCTGGAGATTTTTATCGGAAAAGATTTCTTTTAACCGATCCCACTCCTCCGGCACTTCTGACTGCGCTTTGATTGCCTCTGCCAGAGAACCTAGCACCTTTTTATCCGTTGAGCCGTCGGCTTTTAATGTCACAGCTAAAACGAGGTTATCATACGGTCTGTATATTTTATCTACCACATCGAAATCAAACGTTTCCACACAGGTAATCCCTTTTTTCATCTCTCCGGAAGATATCAGTGTATCTGCGATCCCTCCGATAAAAATACGAAAAATATTTCCGGCTCCAAAATGTACCCACACCGGGTTTTTCTTCGTCTCTTCCGCCACTTTTTCGATATCATAAGAAGGAAGTCCGATTCCTGCGTTTTTCCACTGTTCTTTTTCCTGTAAACCCTGTAATGTCAGTTTCATCTCTGCTCTCCTTCCTTTTTTGCAGCTTCCCACAATCCGCGAAGATATGCTGCGCCTAATGCACGGTCATAAAGTCCATACCCCGGCATTGCTTTTTCTCCCCAGATCATTCTTCCGTGATCCGGACGGATCGGTCCATCAAATCCATCTTCATAAAGTGCTTTGATAACAGCATACATATCAAATGTGCCATCCTCGCTGAGATGTGCGCTCTCCTCAAAGTCTCTCATTCCATCGTTAAATCTCAGGTTTCTGATATGTGCAAAATGGATTCTGCCTTTTAACATATGAATGGTTGCGATCAGGTCGTTATTTAAGTTTGTTCCATACGAGCCCATGCAGAATGTCACACCGTTATGTTTATTTGGCACCATATCCATCATTCGTTTTAATTTTTCCTGTGATGAAATGATTCTCGGCAGACCGAACACACTCCAGCCCGGATCATCCGGGTGAATTGCCATATTTATATCATATTTGTCGCAGACCGGCATGATTGCTTCCAGAAAATATTTCAGATTCTCAAAAAGCTGATCCTCATCGATTCCTTTATATAATGCAAATAAATCCTTGATTTTTGCCATTCGCTCCGGCTCCCAGCCCGGCATGACTGTTCCATTCATGTCATCTTTGATCGCATCAAACATTTTCTCCGGGTCCATTTTATCAATTGCATCCTGATTATATGCCATTACCGTAGAACCATCTTCTCTCACACGGTCAAGTTCTGTTCTTGTCCAGTCAAATACCGGCATGAAGTTATAGCAAACCATATGGATATCTGCTTTTCCGAGATTTTCTAATGTCTCAATATATGCCTGGATATCATGGTCTCTGCCCGCTCCGCCTGTCTTGATCGCATCGCTGACATTGACACTCTCAATTCCTGCCAGATGAAGGCCTGCGTCCTCAACCTCTTTTTTCATTGCAAGAATTTCATCCAGATTCCACACTTCTCCCGGCATTTTATTATATAATGTAGTAATGATCCCGGTTGCATAGCGTGTCTGTTTTATCTGTTCCAAGGTGACGGTATCATAATCTTTTCCGAACCATCTCATTGTCATTTCCATTTTTCTGATCTCCATTTCTATCTGTTATATTCAAAAACAACTGCGAAGTTTTAACCTGAATCAAAACTCCGCAATCACTGATTTATCCGAGGAAAAAGTTCATCGGAACCGTCACAAGAGACGGGAACAAAACCATAAGCAGTAATATCACTACCTCAGCCAGAAGGAACGGCCATATCGATTTTACCATTCTCTCCATGTTGATCTTTCCTGCGCCGCAGGCAACATTTAATACTGTTCCTACCGGTGGTGTAAGTAAACCTAAAACCGTCATTAAGATAAATACCACTCCAAAATATGCAACATCGATTCCTGCTGCTTTCACTGCCGGCAGTAATACAGGTGTCAGGATCATAATGGTAGGCGTTACATCCATGGAAGTTCCAACAAGGAGCACGATCAGGCAGATAATTAGCATTAATGCTACTGGATGCTCAATAAATGGTGCTAAAATTCCCGTAACAATGGATGGAACATTTGCCACTGTCATCATCCAAGAAGATACCATTGCTGCTGCAGCAAGAAACATGATTACAGAAGATGACTTTGCCGCAGAAACAAGGCATTCCATCAGCATGCTGATTTTTAATTCTTTGTATACAAACAGTCCGATCACTAATGCATATACTGCTGCGATAACTCCAGCCTCTGTCGGTGTAAATTTACCACTGCGCAGTCCAACAAGAATAAACACCGGAAGAATCAATGCCCAAAGTCCGTCAAGCAATGCTTTTGCAACCTGTTTTGCAGACTGTCTCTCTGCTTTTGCGAGGTTGTCTTTTTTCGCAATAAAGAACCATAATACACACAAAGCACCTGATAAATATACAGCCGGTGCAATACCACCCATAAATAATTTTGTAACGGAAACACCTGCCTGCACGCCAAAGATAATCATTGGTACAGACGGTGGCATGATCGGCGATAAAATATTTCCTGCTGCGATCAGTCCGGTACAGGTATCACGCTTATAACCGGCACGTACCATCATAGGAATGAGGATTGCTCCAAGGAATGCAGTGGAAGCAACAGCTGATCCGATCATACTTGCAAATAAGAGAATTGCCATGATTGCAACATAGCCCAGTCCGCCGCGGACATGTCCGATAATCGCATTCGCTGCATTTACAATACGCTTTGTAATACCGCCGCGGTTCATAAATTCACCTGCCATGATAAAAAACGGAACTGCCATCATGGAAAAGGAATCTGCACCAGAAAATAAATTCTGTGATAAAATCTGGGCATTAAAGCCATTCAGATATAACATCATACAAACACCACTGAATAAAAGTGCGAAGCAGATTGGAAGTCCAATCAGCATACCACCGATCAGGGCAGCTAAAAATATTACTAATGTCATGTTATTTTCCTCCCTCTTCTCTCAGTCTTCTTGCATATTCTTCATCCGAAAGATTCTCTGCACCATCTTTTGCCTCTGCAGCGATCTCATCATCATCCGAAGTGCTCATCGTAACAATCTCTGATATTTCAGATGGATTTTTCAGCGCATGGACGATGTTTATCACCGCCATGATCGCAATTGCCACGCCTGTGATGATTCCAGCAAAATATAATACAGAATATGGAATCCCGAGTGCTGCTGTTCTTGAGGCGGTATTCTGTGCCACCATTTTTTCAGAACCCCACACTAAAATAATCATTAAGATCGCAATAATTGTCTGGGAAACAATATACATTACTATCTGCACCTGCGGCTTCATTCTGCTGATGAGTGTATCCACTCCCAGATGTGCATTAGCACGCATTGCACTGATTGCTCCGATATAGGTAACGTATACAAAAAGGTATCTTGCCAGTTCTTCTGACCATGTCAGCCCGGCATTAAAAAAGGTTCGAAGTACAACATTTAAAAATACAAAGAACACCATTAAGCCGGTAAGAATACCTGTAAAATAGTCAATACCTTTGAATAGCTTATCTACTAATTTGTTCATAGTCTGCTTCTCCTTACTCTACTTTAATGTCATCTACCATTTTTCTGACATCATCTACCCAGTCATACTGTGCATTCAGATAATCGTAAACCGGCTGTATTTTCTCTTTCATCGCTTCTCTGTCCTCATCGGAGAGTTCTGTAACGATCAGTCCGTTATCTTTCATAAACTGTTTATCATCTGAAAGCTGCTCCTCATATAAATCCCATGCATAGTCTGACGCTGCCTCCGAAGCCTTTTCAAACGCTTCCTGATCTTCTTCACTTAAACTGTTCCAGAATTCCTCACCAGCAAACAGCTCCAAGGATGCAATGATATGATTTGTGTCATAAACATAATCCTGAACTTCATACCAGCCTTCTGTCTTTACCGTAGCAAGCGGATTATCCTGTCCATCTGCCACTCCCTGTTCCAATGCAGTAAACACTTCACCCATATCCATAATAACAACATTAGCTCCAAGACTTTCGGCAAGTTTTACATGAATTGGATTGTTTGGCATTCTGAGCTTCTGTCCGTTAAAATCATCAAGGCTTTCCAGCTTCTTATTAGATGTAAACACTCTGGCTCCATTTGGATACCAGGAAAGCAGCTTCAATGGCTGTGTACTCTCAAGGTCTTCTGCAATATATTCACCCAGTTCTCCCTGATAGCAGACTCTTGCGTGTTCCACGCTGTCAAACAGAAATGGAAAATCAGGGATTGTCATTTTCGGTGTTTCAGACCACATGGTTGTTCCGACTACGCACATTTCCACGATTCCACTTTTCGTATAGTCATATGTTACCTTTTCGCTTCCAAGTACACCGGAATTATAAATCTGGATATCATAACGTCCATCGGTCGCCTCTTCCACCATCGGTTTAAACACATCTGTCAATGCCTGTGCGGCTGGTGTCTGATCTGATACACAGACCGCAATTTTTACTAATTTACCTCCACTGTTTTCACCGGTCGCTGAGCAGCCTGTAAAAAGTCCTGTCATCATTGAACCGATCAGTAATGCACTTGCGCCTCTTTTGATTGCCTTTGCAAGTCCCATAATCATTTTCCTCCTAAATGAAATGTTTGTAAGTTGTTTCTGGCGTTTTGTTTGTATGCTAGTATGGTAGTTCATTTGTCTATTTTTTTCAATATGTGTATTTTAACATATTATCATCTTATTTTTTGTACATATTGCATAATATTGTTTCGTTTTTTCTTTTCATATTGACTTCTTTTTTCTTTTATGTAGAATACTAGTATGTAAGTTGTTTTGTGGCGTTCATAAATAATTCATCATCTATAAGATAAGGAGACTATTATGAAAGCCGTACAAATTGTAAAACCTAATCAATTAGAAGTAATTGATATTGAAAAACCTGTTATTGATTCTAAAAATAATGTATTAGTAAAAATGACCGCTGCGGGAATCTGCGGATCTGATGTTGGAATTTATCATGGCACCAATGCTGCAGCTACTTATCCGCGTATTATCGGACACGAAATGGTTGGTGTCGTTGCAGAGGTTGGAGATACTGTTTCTTCTTTAAAAATAGGCGACCGTGTTATCATCAATCAGGTAACAAGCTGTGGTCACTGCTACCCATGTTCCAAAAACCGTGGAAATGTATGTGACAACCTCAAAGTAAGAGGCGTACATATTGATGGTGGTTACCGCGAATATATCGCTGTTCCTGAATCTGACTGCTATCTTCTTCCGGATTCACTCTCCGATCAGGATGCCGTTATGATCGAGCCGACTACCATCGCTATCCAGTCCTGCACCCGTGCTGAACTTGAAAAAGACGACATGCTTCTTATTTATGGTGCTGGCGCACTTGGAAGCTCAATTTTAAAAATTGCACATACAATCTGTGACCATATCATTGTAGCAGATATTATGGATGACAAACTCGCAGAAGCCAGAGAACATGGCGCACAGTTTACAATCAATGCTGCAACCGAAGATTTTCAGGCAAAGGTTCTGGAATACACACACGGCAGAGGTTCCACTGTTTCTATTGATGCCGCATGTGTAAAAAATTCCCTCTTATTACTGCTTCAGGCTACCGGTAATGCCGGACGTGTTATTACTATGGGATTTTCCACCGCTCCGACCGAAGTAAACCAGTTCCTGATCACTTCCAAAGAGCTGGATGTGAGAGGTTCCCGCCTCCAAAATAAAATGTTCGGAAAAGCGATTGAGATGATCAAGGAAGGTACTCTTGACCTGAACAATTCTATTTCGCATACATTTCCGCTTACAAAAGCGCAGGAGGCTTTCGATTTTGTTGACAGCAGAGATCCTTCCATCCGCAAAATTGTTTTTACTTTTGATTTTTAAAAATTATCTGGCAAAAGTTTTTATTTGATAGTATACTAGTATATTATTAAGGAAATGGGGAGAAAAAATGGTCATTCTTCAAAAGGAACGCTCTGAAAATTCCAGATCCTATGCTGTCAGAGTGCTCTTATATAACATCATTCATCTGGAATTGCAGCCCGGAACCGCTGTCAGTGAAAATGAGCTTTCCACCACACTGTCCTTGTCAAGGACACCGGTCCGCGAAGCTTTAATTGAATTAAACCGCATCGGTCTGGTTGAAATCCTACCACAGCGCGGCAGCTATATTTCCAAAATTGATTACAATATCGTAGAAGAATCGCGTTTTTTACGGCTTGTAACGGAAAATGCAATTTTAAAGCTTCTGTGTGATAAGATTGCAGATGCTGATATGGACGCCCTTGATTATAATATAAAAAAGCAGCAGCGCAGCCTCGAACAGAAGGATCGAGAGACTTTTCTGGAATTAGACAATGAATTTCATGAGCTGTTGTTCCGCGCTGCAGATAAAATGTGGTCTTACCATATTATCAAGGAACAGATGGTTCACTTTGACCGTCTCCGCTCCCTTTCCACAAAATCAAAGCAACACGATTATGTATTAAAAGACCACGAAGATATTTTGTATGCAATCAGACGACATGATAGTGAAATGGCAGAAATGCTTATGACCCGGCATTTAACCCGGCATTTATCGGAGAAAAAAGAATTGCTAACAATGTATCCTGATTATTTCACAAATAATTAAGACTGCCGATCATATAACCGGCAACTTTTGAAAAGACTGTCCAGAAATTGGCAGTCTTTTTCTCTTGTTAATTTCCCGTTTTTAGGGAAATTATGTTTTTATTTCTTGTTTATTTCCCAAAAATATCATATTATAGGAAATATAGAATAATTGCATATGCAATGGAGGGCATTATAATGGATAAAAAATTTTTGAAGGCAAAAGATATTGCCCAGCTTTGGGGAATTACTCCCCGGAGGGTAAATCAGCTCTGCACTGCCGGTTTTATTAACGGTGCATACAAAGAAGGAAGATACTGGTTGATCCCTTCTGATACAACAAAACCGGAAATCCTTCGAAACAAACAAACCCCACCTTTGTCCGGCAGATTACTCCCATGTCCGGTTGGAATCACTTCATATAAAGAAGTTTCCAAAGAATGCTATTATGTCGACAAAACGCTTCTCATAAAAGATATAATTGACGACCACAGCAAGGTTTATCTTTTCACAAGACCGCGCCGTTTTGGGAAAACACTTACCATGGACATGATCCGAACCTATTTTGAAAAAACATCCACAGATACATCCATATATTTTTCAGATAAAAAAATCTGGAATTGCGGAGATGCTTACAAGCAGCTTCAGGGGACTTATCCGGTCATTTTTCTGTCTTTTAAAGATGCACATCAGACTAACTGGACTGATATGTACCGCAGTCTGTGTTTTACCTTAAAAGAAGAATTTCTTCGCCATATAGAACTTTTATCAAGCAAAGCAATTAATGAATACGACAAAAAATACATTCACAATCTCATAAATGATGTCGCTGATTCTACCGATTATCAGTTTGCTCTTGGCAAACTTTCTTCTTTACTTGCCACACATTATAACCAGAAAGTTATTATTATTATTGATGAGTACGACACGCCAATCCAGCAAGGACACTTATATCATTATTATAATGAAGTTGTCGGTTTTATGCGGAATCTTTTCTCCTCCGCTTTAAAAGACAATGAGAATCTGGAATTTGGCATTTTGACTGGAATACTCCGCATTGCAAAAGAAAGTTTATTCAGTGGTTTAAATAATCTTGTTGTAAACACGATTTTGGATGACAAGTACTCAGAGTATTTCGGTTTTACCGTAAACGATATATCAAATATGGCAGCTTACTATGGAATGGCAGAAAAACTTTCAGAAATTAAAGAATGGTATGACGGTTATCTCTTCGGAAATACAGAAATATATAATCCGTGGTCTGTGATTAATTATTTTAACAATAACTGTAAACCAAAGGCTTTCTGGTCCCGAACAAGCGGCAATGAAATTATTGGTGAACTCATCCGCAGTTCCGACAAAGAAGTGTACGAAAGTCTCTCACTTTTACTGCAGGGAAAAGAAGTGCAATCCATTATTAATACGGATATTATTTACCCGGAGGTAAATGCTGACTCTGACACAATCTACAGCTTTCTGCTTGTCGCCGGATATCTGCGTGCCACAAGTGTGATCAGTGAATTTAATGACAACCCGATTTGTTCTCTCAAGCTGCCTAACCGCGAGATAAAAAGTGTTTTCCAGAAAGAGATTTTGGATAATTATAATACCTTGTTTAACGGCTCCCTGCTCCGAGATTTCGAACTTGCTCTTCGAACAGGTGATACTACTCTTTTCACTGACACCTTGCAAAAATATCTCTTGCAGTCTGCCAGTACTTTTGACACTACAAACGAAAATTTTTATCACGGAACTGTTTTCGGAATGTTGGCAATACTCTCAGACCGATATTATATCTCTTCCAACAGAGAGTCCGGCGAAGGGCGTTTTGATATACAGCTTGAGCCAAAAGATAAATCCCAATTGGGCTATATTATTGAATTTAAAGCTGGAAAAAACCTTTCAGATACCGAACTTGCTGATTCTGCGTCAAGTGCGATACAACAGATCCAAAGCAAAAAATATTCTACCGATATGGAATATCATGGCATAAAAAAGATTGGACTTTTCGGGATTGCATTCAGTGGCAAACGTGTTGCAGCTAAATACGCAGAAATACAACTCCATTCATAAGACACATCCTCTCATAATTCTGAAAAACTAAGGAATCAGGATTATGAGAGGATTTTTTGTCCAGAAATTGGCAGTCTTTTTCTCTTGCATTCTTTTTCCGGATGTGGTATTCTCATTTTATCGAACGTATGTTCTATTTTATTTTTTTGATTGGAGGAGATCACATCCAGATGAAAATCCAGCAAAATATGTCACTGATGGAAAAACTTACGATTCTCTCAGACGCTGCAAAATACGATGTTGCCTGCACATCAAGCGGTGTGGACCGCGGTGGTGACGGCATCGGCCCTGGCAACTCCATTTCCTGTGGGATCTGTCATACTTTTTCCGCAGATGGGCGGTGTGTTTCCCTTCTCAAGATTTTATTTACAAACGAATGTATTTTTAACTGCTCTTACTGCCAGAATAATTGTAACTCCGATGTCCGGCGGGCTGCCTTTACCCCGGAGGAAGTCTGCGAACTGACGATGGAATTTTACCGGCGGAATTATATTGAAGGTCTTTTTTTAAGTTCCGGCATTATGGTAAGCCCCAACTATACGATGGAACTTTTATACCAGACCCTTTATAAATTGCGCACAGCGCACCATTTTAACGGTTACATCCATGTGAAAGCGATTCCCGGCGCTGATCCTCTGCTGATTGAAAAAACTGGTTTTCTGGCTGACCGTATGAGCATCAATCTGGAACTGCCTACCGCAGACAGCCTGAAAAAGCTTGCGCCCTGCAAGTCGAGAAATACTATCCTGAAGCCAATGCGCATGGTTCAGAACGGTATTACGGAAAATAAGAATGAAGTTGCTCTTTACCGGCATGCCCCGAAGTTCGTACCCGCAGGACAGAGCACACAGATGATCATCGGCGCAACCCCGGAAAACGATTACCAGATTGTGAGCATTGCCGAGAATCTGTATCAGAAATTTGATTTAAAGAGAGTGTTCTATTCTGCCTTTGTGAATGTCACCCACAACAGCAATCTTCCTGCACTGCCCGGCGGTCCGCCGCTCCTGCGGGAACATCGTCTGTATCAGGCAGACTGGCTGCTCCGCTATTATAAGTTTAAAGCCGACGAGCTTTTAAGTCCGGAACGGCCGGACTTTAACATTTTTCTCGACCCCAAGTGTGACTGGGCGATCCGGCATCTGGAATATTTCCCGGTCGAGATCAACCGTGCAGACTATGATACACTGCTCCGTGTCCCGGGTATTGGCTATAAATCTGCCAGCCGCATTGTAAAAGCAAGACGCCACAGCACCCTCGATTTTGCTGATCTCAAGAAGATAGGTGTTGTGTTGAAACGCGCTCTTTATTTTATCACCTGCTCCGGCAGGATGATGTACCGCACGAAGCTGGAAGAAGATTATATCTGCCGCAATCTGATGGGCGATAAGACACAGATACCACGTGAGATCCGTGAGAGCGGTTATCAACAATTGAGCCTGTTCGATACCGGCTTATCCACGGAGCCGCTTCCGCTGTCGTAGATAAATGTAAAACTTTTATTTCCCTGAATATTTTTCTCAAGACAGGAGACATTATGCATGTATTTATCTGTGAAAACACACCAAACGGAATATTGACCGGCGTATACGATGCCTGGGAATTAAAGATTCAGGAAAGATGCTCCCACGCTGATATTTATCTGGTATCCGGCCAGCCGGATAATTACGAGCTGTTTTGCGACTACCACACCGTCGCACCATCCGCTGAAAATGCCGGAAAAGTTGTTTCTACGCTAAACCGGAAGCTTGGACACGATTTTTACGAGACAATCCTTACTGCTATTTTATCCATTGATCTTTCCGGCAAGAAGAAGATGGACAAAGCGAACGCCGTGTATCAGACGATCGTTGCCGCACTTTATTCACCAAAGGGTGCCCGTGTATTGGATTCACTGAGTAATCCTTATATTTACCGTGTCTTTGAATTGTCCAGAGCCACAGTCTCCGAAGCCCACCACCTGAAAGGTTTTCTGCGCTTTTCGGAACTGCAGAACGGTATTCTGTTTTCCACGATCCATCCCAAAAATAATGCCCTGCCAATTTTAGCAGAGCATTTTACGGATCGTTTTCCGCAGGAAAATTTTATGATTTACGATGAAACCCACCAGCTTGCGGCAGTCCACCGCGCCGGAAAGAATTATATGCTTGTAGATGCTTCGGACATCAATACCGAACTTCTTCAGAACTATTCTGAAAATGAAGCAAGATTCCAGAAACTGTGGCTGGCCTTTTTCGACAGTATTGCGATTGAAGCACGCACCAACCCCGAATTACAGGCACAGAATATTCCGAAACGGTTCTGGAAGGATGCTGTGGAATTAAGACACTTTTGTGAATAACCTTACCGCATTCTCCTCCGTCACACGCTCGACCTCCTCCGCTGTGATTCCTTTTAATTCTGCGATTTTTGCGATCACAAACGGAATATTGGAAGAATCATTTCTCGTGCCGCGGTGCGGTTCCGGTGTCATGTAAGGACAGTCCGTCTCAAGTAAAATGCGCTCCAATGGGATTGCTTCCACTGTCTCTTTCAGTTTTTTTGCGTTTTTGAATGTGACGACGCCACCGACACCGATGTAGTAACCCATTTTGATAAATTCCTGTGCCATCTCTCTGGAGTAGGAATAGCAATGGATGACACCCGGTATCTCCTCTGCGTGAACCGCTTTCATCACTTCCATCGTATCGGCTGCTGCATCTCTGGAATGGATGATCACCGGAAGGTTGGTTTCCCTGGCAAGTTCCATCTGCCGTCTGAACCAGTAACGCTGTGCGTTCTGCACCTCCGGCTCTTTATCCCAATAATAATCCAGTCCGATCTCACCGATCGCAACAGTCTTTGGAAGAGATGCCTGCTCTTTTAACCAGGCAAATGTCTCTTCATTCAACCCGCTGATGTCACTTGGATGTACGCCCACCGCTGCATAAATGTAATCATATTTTGCGGCAAGTTCCAGAGTTGTCTTTGTTGTCTCTATCGAAGCCCCAACATTGATGATCCTGCCAATCCCTTTTTCCGGCAGGGAACGGATCAATGCTTCACGGTCATCGTTAAAACTTTCATCATCATAATGTGCATGTGTCTCAAATATCATAACTGCCTCTCTGTGTTATCAAATCATTTTATTTTTTCTGTGCACGCTTCCGGCGTTTTCTTATGATCAGTACGATCAAAAGCAATACAACCGCTGCACCGCCGCCGGCATAATACAAGGTGTGATCTGCCGCCGTATGTACCAGTGCAAACGCTGCCTCATATGGAATGTCTGCCACAAGGTAACTGCCGTCCTCTGTGGTTTCTGCCAATGTCCATGCATCACTGCCTGTTTCTCTGTACCAGATCTCATTTTTTCCTGAAGTGTCCGGCACATAAAAATGTGCTTTTACTGTATCATATATTTTGTCATGCAGGTGTTCAAGACTCCAGTTGTAAGCATACACGACATCTCCGTCCGGCAGATCTGTGTCACACTCTGCCATCTGGATGGAAGTGTCATCATAGAATTTCCCTTCCAGAAGGAAAACTGCTTTTTCATTTTCTGTATCGGAACTTTCACTAGCTGTATCTTCTGTTTTTGCGTCGTTTATCACTTCCGTTCCCACGATACTCTCTGTCCAACGGCTGTACTCTGCCTCCACCGTTTTATTTTCCGTCATTGGTTTTCCAACCAGATCCTCCGGCCAGACTGCATAGTAACCATCTTTTTCCGGAATCTGTGGAAGATCAGATTCACTGAAGCTTCCATTATATGCGATTGTCTTTACAATATCCACATTATCTTCTGCCCGGAAAGTTATCTTCACTTTATGGAATCCTTCCGGAATATTCTCAAGTTTCATGACCTCTTCATAACTTTTTTCATCTGCAATCCCAGCATAGTTGATGTTGTCAATTCCATCAAGGTCATCGCCCACAAAAATGTTACCTTTTACCTCGCCCTCTTCAGACACAGTTCCTGCGATGCTTCCCAGACCTTCCCCATCACTTGTGATCGTAGATGCAGAAACACAGTTTTTCACGGTATATCCGCTTCCGACAATGCCTCCGACATAATCCTTTGCATTTATATTACAGAGACTGTAACTGTTGGCGATTGCACTGACACTGTTTCCTGCAATGCCTCCGGCATAATCCCCGGTATCAGATTTCACAGAGCCATAACTTTCACTTCCATAGACCAGACCAAGTTCTTCTAATCCGGTAATACCACCGACACTGTTTTTCTTTGAAGTCACTTCCCCATAGTTGCTACAGCGGATGACAACATTATTCACGGTAGAACGGAGTGTAATGTCCGTAGAATCTGTAAGATCAGGATCAAACTCCGGATCGAGATCATATTCAATGTTCATCGTTCCGACAATTCCACCCACATTGAGATCGCCATTGACCATTCCGCGGTTTACACTTCCTGAAACAACACCATCTGTATCTTTTGCACTGGCTGCGGACGAGATATCTTCCATATACTCCTCATCTCCTGTCACCACAGAAAGCGTATCTCCAACCGTATTCTGAATGCTTTTGATCTGCTTACTGATCTTCTGCACATCATTTGTGACAGACTGGATTCCATCATCCACTGTGTTCGTCAGCTTATCAATATCGCCGTTCGTATCTTTTTCTTTTATCTGATTGGAAATATCATCCACAAAATCTTCTGCCGTTTTATTGGAATCGGAGATTGTTCCACGAATGTTGGACAGATTACTGTTGATATTCTGCCATTCTTTTGAAACCGCCTCTGCCTGTTCTTTGTTTAAAATATGATTGTTTCCCTGGATACTATCTATTTTATCCAGAGAATTATGAATATTATTCATGTACTGCTGCGCTTCCGGGTTTGATTCCCCGATGGAATCTGAGAGGGAACCCAGAGATTCCGACAAAGTTTTCGAAGAATTATCGTACTGCTCCGACAGATTGTCCACATAGGTCTTTGCTGCTGTGGAGGTATCACTCATGGTCGAAGCAATGTTGCTTAAGGTCGTGTTGATGGAACTGACCGAATCCTGCACCTGATTTACCTTATCATCCAGATACTCCGATTCTATATACGGCTCCGCCTGACCGACAATTCCTCCTACATCTTTTCGTCCGTAGATTTCCCCTTCATTGTGGCAGTCGATGACTTTTCCACTCTGGCGTCCGGCAATTCCACCCACGTTATAACCCGTGTGTGCAAAACCGATTTTTCCCTGATTGATGCATTCACTGACAATTCCAGTCGAAACACCCACAATTCCGCCAATATCATTCCGGTCTATTACACGCCCTGTGAGATTTAATGTACCAATGTCAACGCCTCCAATATCCATCGTGGTTTTCAGCTCATCTGTATTGATGCTGCACTCCGATGTACACTCTGACACAAGTCCTTCGTTATTTCCAACGATTCCTCCGGTCTGATTGGTGGCTGTCACTGTTGCATTGCTCCTGCAGTTTACAATTTTTCCGGTCGGTTTGTTGATCCCTGCGATCGCTCCGACTGCTGTTTTTCCATTGACAGTTCCTTCAAAGGAACAGTTCCCGATCGTACCATAGTTCACACCGGCAATTCCGCCAATATTTTTACAGCTTCCCTCTGAAGTGATCTTACCGGAGATCTTCAGATCATTCACAACTGCGCTTTTACCCAGATAACGGAAAAATCCGTGATCCGAGCCTTTTACCTGCAGCTTCACATTACTGATCGTGTGACCGCCGCCCTCAAAATCCCCAGAGAAATATGCAACACCATTGAAATCAACCTTCGAAAGATCAATATTATGGGTAAGTTTTACCGTTTTTCCAACACTCCAGCTGTCATACTGACAGTTCTGTAAAAATTCTTCAAATGCCTTTTCATCGGCAATTTCGATGATCTGATTTTTATTTTCTGCCGTATCCGCACTGGTTGTGCTGTCTTTTTCTGTGGTTTCTTTTGTACCACTGCTTTCCTGTGAGGTGGCAGCCTGTATGGTCAACCGTCCGTTTCCTGCCAGAGCAGAAACGGTCAGTGTCATGGAAAAACACAGGGCAAGTACTTTCATTCTCATCTTTTTCATGACTTTTTCTCCTCCTGCTCTTCCTTTGCGGCTGTCTCTGATTCTGCAGCCACATTTTCATCCTGCGTCATTCCCGGCAGCATTGGATTTTGTGTATCGTCATGTGTGACTTCTCCATGTCTGCCCGGTATGTGCGAATCTAACGACACTTTCATCTGTCCCTGGAATACACCGGAAACATCTGCATCAATCTCTCCCTGTACATAACCTTTTACATGTCCTGTCACCCTCACTCTGCCGGCAACCTCCTTCTGAGGACGTGAAATATTCATGGCAAGGGCTGTCTTCTCAATGATAAAATCACCAAACAGCAGGATCTGCGGCAGCACAAAAAGGACCAGAATAATGGAAATTAACGTACCGCGTCCCAAAGCCACACCAATGGAGGCAACCGTCGGATCGGATGCAATCTCACCGATCAAAAATCCTGCACAGGTCAAAATCGTTCCGGAAGTAAAAATAGTTGGAAATGCCTGATTTAAGGATTCAGTAATCGCATCTTTGATCGGCATTCTCTGTTTCAGATCCATGTATCTGCTGGAAATAACGATTGCATAGTCGATCGTTGCACCCATCTGAATTGCAGACACGATCAGGTACGCAATAAAGAATATTGTCTGTCCTCTCATTGCCGGAACTGCAAAGTTGATCCAGATACTTCCCTGTATGGTGAGTACCAGAAGCACCGGAAGCCCTGCTGACTGGAACGTGAAAAACAGGATGATCATAACAAATAGTGCCGTCAATACGCTGATCACAATATTATCCGATGCAAAGGAAGATTCCAGATCATGGTCACTCGTGGAGTTTCCTACCAGAATGACATTGTCTTTTCCGAAATATTTCGCCGCAATACCCCGGATCTCATCCATCGCATCGTAGGTTTCCTGTCCTTCCGCCGGAAGCGACAGATCTAATACAAATCTGGAATAGTCATCTCCCTGCAGCTGTAATTGCGCATCATGCAGCGTGTCATATAAGGACGTAAGCTGATCATCAAGATCTGCATCTAATGTCACATATCCTTCCTGATACTGGTCATACAGAAACAGGAACATATCAATGATCGGCACCTCATAATCATCAATGCCGGTAAATACCGGACCATACTGCTCCTCATTGTATGCATATGCTGTATACAAAATCTGTACAACTTCTACATCCAGATCCGTCAACTCTGCAAACTGTCTTGGGTTCAGCTTATCAGTCAGCATATAATCATCATTGATCGCCACATTTGCAAGCCCTAATGCCGAGTTTACATAATCCAGTTTTTCAATTTTTCCCAATACCTTTTTCTCGGAATCATAATCCCCTTTTGGAACCATGACAACCAGCTGATTGCTGGCACCAAAGGTATTCTCAATTTTTTCACTTGCAATTTTCGATTCACTCTTTTTTGCGCTGACAATGGAATTCGTGTCATATATATACTGGCAGTGATTAGATTCCCAAAATGCAAATACCAGAAACACGATAAAAACCGGCGGAATGATATATTTGGTCAGATTTGCAAATTTACCTACAAACGTAATTTTTGGTACATAGCATTTGTGATGGGTTTTATCAATTCCTTTTGCAAAAATCAAAAGCACGCCCGGCATTAGGAAGAAAACGGAAATCAGGCTGAGTATGATCGCTTTTACCAGAATGATACCCATATCGTAGCCCAGCCGGAACTGCATAAACATCATCGCAACCATGCCGGAAATCGTGGTAAGGGAGGACGAGCTGATCTCCGGGATCGCCTTGGAGAGTGCCACTTTCACCGCTTCCTCTGCATCCAGCGTCTCATGTTCTTCCATGAAACGGTCACACAAAATAATGGCATAGTCGATTGCCAGTGCCAACTGAAGCACAACGGCAATGGAATTTGTGACAGATGAGATCGTTCCAAACCAGTAGTTTGTACCCATATTTAAAACTGCTGCCACACCAAATGTGATCAGTAATACCGGGATCTGCAGATATGCTTTTGTGGAGAGCATCAACACCGCAACAATGATGACAACCGCCAGCACAAGAATAATATTCATATCCTGCGAAAGTGACTCTGCACTGCGCTCCTCCTCACCGACAGAGGACGAAACATAGACATCATAACCATCCAGAGTCTCTTTTACTTCCTCAAGCGCATCTTTGCTGATCTGTTCATCCTCCGTTCCGTCAAACGTCACACTAAACAGCGCATCCGCACCTGTAAAATGATCCTTAGAATCATCAAATTCAATCTGCTTCACGCCCTCAATATTTTCCAGATCGTCAACCAGATCTTCCGCCTGCGCATAGGTGATATTCGAGACCATGACTTTGGCACTGCCATAAGTTGTGAACTGCTCCTCCATCAGTGACAGACCGATCCTCGTCTCACTGTCTGCCGGCAGATAGGATGTGATATCCTGATTGACCTGCACCTTATTAATAGAAAGAACACTGTAAATCATTGCCAAAACAAACAGAATTTCGATTGCTTTCCGCTTATTTACAATAAAGGAAGCGACGGTAAGCCAGAAGTTCCCTTTTTCTTTTTCCTGTTTTTCTTCCATATTCATCCTCTTTCATGTTACATCTGAATCATTTTTCTTACGCAGCAAAACAGCAGTTGTTTTACCGCTGATTCATTTCACTATACTTAACATTGTGTTGATTATTTTATACTGCATTATTATAATAAGGGCATCTGGTTTACTCAATAAACATATTTTTCAAAACTGTTTGTTAATTGACATATTATGTACATCGTGTTGATTATTTCAGAAAATTTTTAGGATTATAAATTTTTAATCATAACTCCAGAAAAAAATACCAGACGATAACATCACATTTTATATGAAAGGATCTCACATTATATATGGAAGCAAAAACTGACCGCCGCATCAAGCGTACCCGCTATCTGCTTGTACACGCACTCACCTCCCTTATGCTGAAAAAAAGTATCAAGGATATCACCGTAAAAGAATTGTGCGAGTCTGTTGACATCAACCGCGGCACTTTTTACCTGCACTACAAAGATATTTATGATATGTTGGAGCAGACCGAGCAGGAGCTTTTAGAACAGTTTGAGCAGGTCTTCAAAAATTATCACCCGGATCATACTCCGGATTTTCCTTATCCGCTGTTTGTCGAAATTTTTCAGATCATTGACCAAAACTCTAATCTGTGCTGTGCACTGCTGAGTCCCAATGGCGATATTTCTTTTTCTGTCAAGATTAAGAAATTGTTTGAACACCAATACATACACGAATGGATGGTTGCGCATCATTCAGCTGATTTTCTGCCAACTTATGAATATTTCAGCAATTTTCTCGTTTCCGGCTGCTCCGGTCTGATCGAGTCATGGCTGGCTCATGGCAAAAAGGAGACGCCGGAGGAGATGGCAAGACTTATCAGCAAACTGATCTCTACCGGAATGAAATCTGTCTATCCGATACCTTGCGGACAGTCTGATGATCTGTAGAATTGCAGACCTTCATTTTGTATATTTTTACTAAATTTTTGTATTTTTTATCAATTAAAGCAAATTTTTGTTTCCTTTTCACACAAAATCATATATACTTATTATAGAATATTGGCTCCGGGGCAACGCTTCGGAGTTTTTGCTTCGCAAAACAAGGAGGAAAAATCCTCTCCTCGCCCAATGGGACTCGGATTTTTTCTTCGAAAAAACAAGGAGGAATTATGGATTTTGTTGGTACTGTCTGGGCGCTGCTTCCGCCGGTGATCGCCATTGTGCTTGCGCTGATCACAAAGGAAGTTTATATGTCGTTATTTATCGGTGTCGTAACCGGAGCTCTTTTATATACAAATTTCAGTCCGGTTGGAACGATCGAGGCAATTTTTGAAGTTATGATGGAAAAGCTTGGGGATTCGTGGAACGTCGGCATTCTGATTTTCCTCGTATTTCTTGGCATTATTGTCGCATTGATGACAAGAGCCGGCGGTTCTGCCGCTTACGGAAAATGGGCAGGCAGTAAGATCAAGACCAGATCCGGCGCACTGCTTTCCACATTTGCGCTCGGTGTCGTGATCTTTGTCGATGATTATTTCAACTGTCTGACCGTTGGAAATGTCATGCGTCCTGTCACGGACAAGCAGAAGATTTCCCGTGCGAAACTGGCTTATATCATTGACGCAACTGCAGCTCCGATCTGCATTATCGCACCGATCTCAAGCTGGGCTGCCGCAGTCACCGGATACACAAACGGAGATGGTTTCTCTCTGTTTTTACAGACAATCCCGTTTAACCTGTATGCATGGCTTACCATTCTGATGGTGATTTTTATGGGTGTGACCGGTCTTGATTATGGTCCGATGAAAAAGTTTGAAGAAAATGCTGCAAAAGGTGATCTTTTCTCCGGCAAAAATGATTATGAAAATGTAAAAGAAAATATTATTTCCGCAAAAGGAAAGGTGATCGACCTTGTTCTTCCGGTCATTTTCCTGATTGCAAGCTGCATTATCTGCATGATTTATACAGGTGGATTCTTTGAGGGCGAGAGCTTCATCAACGCTTTTGCAAACTGCGATGCATCCATGGGGCTTGTGATGGGTTCCTTCATTACATTAGTGTTTGTGTTTTTGTTATACCTGCCACGCCGCGTGATCACATTCAGCGAATTTGCAGAGTGTATTCCGCAGGGATTTAAGATGATGGTTTCCGCCATTCTGATCCTTGTTCTTGCCTGGACGTTAGGCGGTTTCTGCAGTACAAAATTAGAAGCCGGCGCCTTTGTGAGCAGCATGCTCTCCGGCAATATGACTGCAACCTCACTTTTCCCGGCTATATTATTTCTGGTTGGAAGCGGACTTGCTTTTGCAACCGGTACTTCCTGGGGAACGTTTGGCATTTTAATTCCGATCGTTACCGCCATGTTCCCGGAAACAGATCCGATGCTCGTTGTCTGTATTGCAGCTTCCCTTGCCGGTTCTGTCTGCGGAGATCACATGTCACCGATCTCCGACACAACGATCATGGCCTCCGCCGGTGCACAATGCCACCATGTAGACCATGTATCCACACAGCTTCCTTACGCTCTGACGGTCGGTGGCTGCTGCGTGGCCGCCTATCTGGTTGCCGGATTCACAAAGAACGTATTCCTCACAATGGCAGCCGGCGTGATCCTGCTTTTTGCGGTGTTATCATTCATCCGCTACAGACAGGGACATAAATAAATTTACAAAATGTATATCTTAATTTGAGAATCTATTTTATAATATGGATAGTGTTTTTACATATAAGTGATTACTTAAAAATAATGAACTCAGGAGAAATGTAATATGAGCAGAGGTGTATTAGGGAAAAATAACTGGGCATTAGTCCTTCTGATTCTGGTCGGTGTCGTATTAGGCGGTCTTATCGGAAAGTTATGTGCGGGCGTTCCTGCTTTAAGCTGGCTTAGTTACGGCCAGAGTTTTGGATTTGTCAATCCGATGGTGTTAGATCTGGGGATTTTGGTTCTGACGTTTGGATTTACGGTTGATATCACAGTAGCCGGTATTCTGGGGATTGTGATTGCAATTATTATTTACAGGTTATTGTAAGCTCATGATAAAACGACAGATGTAATTCCAATACATCTGCCGTTTTATTTTTTACATAATTTTATATATCCTGTTTTCTATTCTGCAATAGCCACTTCCAGACCGGAACAACGCTTACGTGAACTCCTTCATAGTCAAGTTCTTCCTCTTCACTATTTGTAATCAGTAAGCAGGTTGCATCACCAATAAAGTTTTTTAATTTTACAAATGCTCCGATTTCCCGTTCCCTTGTATCTATCTGGTCTAAGACCTGCAGGCTTACCTGAATTGCAAGTTTTTCTTCTGGAACATAAAAATCAATTTCAACGTTTTTTTCAAAATAAAATACATTTTCCCGTCCATAACGTCGAATCAGTTCTATTGCGACCAGGTTTTCCAACTGCGCTGAACTGCAATCCATAAGCATAAGCCCTAACAAGCCGGTATCCATAAAATAATATTTTGGCGAAGTCTCTTTTTCCACCAGCTTTGCCGCATAATTTTGCAATGTGAACAACATATAAGAGTCCATCATATAACCGACATAATTAATCACTGTCTGCTTTCCGAGTACTGCTCCTGCACTCTTTAAGATGTTGCTCAGCCTGTTAAAGGACAATGGTTTTGTAACTGATTCCGCAATCTTCTTCAAAATCAATCTTACTGCAAAATCATTAGTTATTTTATTTCTGGTTATAATATCTCCCAGATAAATGGTCTGGTAAATGCTATTTAAATATTCCCGCTTGTTTCTGATATCGACCAATTCCGGAAAAGCACCGTATTTTACATACTGATCACACATTCCAACTACTTCTGCCCTGTCTTTTGTGCTGAGCACTTCCAGATAATTTTTATCCTTCCCCTGTGCAGCCAGATATTCCGGGAACGAATATGGATATATATCTACTATCATAAATCTACCGCCAAGTGTAGATGCAATTTCACTGCTTAGCATCTTGCTGTTGCTTCCAGTAATATGAATTCTATATTTCATGTCTGCTATCCGGCGGACAAACTTTTCCCAGCCTTCCACGTTTTGAATCTCATCCAAAAAAAGATATGGTTTATTGTCCGCGCCAGACATTTCGAGTCCGATTTCCATGATCAGGTTCAGATCGTCTGCTGACAGTTCCAAAAGTCTTTCATCTTCAAAATTTACATAAACAATCTGTTTGAGAGGAATTCCATTTTCCTGCAAATGCTTAATCTGCTGATACATCATATAGGATTTTCCAGTTCTTCTAATTCCAACAAAGCAATAATTTACATTGTCTTCCAATGGATAGTCTCTCTTTATCATTGGATTATTTAAATAAGTTTCCTTTTGGTCAATCATAATCTGCTTTAAATAATCTCTGTTCATACGGCACTCCTTTCTGTCTGTAAGACAATTTTACCATTATTTCGTTCTGTGTATAAGACAATATTAATATATTTTTGTTCTGTGTGCAAGACAATATTGATATATTTCTGTTCTGTGTATAAGACAATATCGATATATTATTGTTCTGTATATAAGACAATATTGTCAAATTATTGTTCTGTACGCAAGACAAAATGGTTTCATGAAAATTCTCATGAAACCATTTCTATTCTTTCAATTATATATTTTGTCCTGATGATCCGGTTATTATCCAAAATAGAACATCTATCACACAATCTTCGGCAGATACTCTGCCAGATACTCTGCAAAAATCCTGTGGCTGTCAAGGCTTAAGTGCATCCAGTCATAAGGATACATCTCAATGCCCGGTATGGAACCGGCATCTATAAAATGACATCCTAACCGGTCTGCAACATCCTTAAATTCTTTGGCAAGTGCTCTGGAACGCTCCACGCATTTGTCACCCATCTCTCCTGCAACAGCCGTTTTTGCATAATCCGGATGGATTGGCGGCGGGGCTACCAGAAGAATATTCGGTTTATTACGCCATGCAGCATGCGTGTCGATCGCTTTCTGTGTCAGGCGCTCCAGACCTTTTCCGATGATAAATCCATTTGCATTAAACCGGTCTTTTGTATCATTTGTACCAAGCATAATAATCACAAGGTCGAGAGGCTCATGTGTCATCATGCACGGGTAAATCGCATTCAATCCGCTCAATCCTTCAAAAACAGGATCTTCAAAAGACGTGGTCCGTCCACTTAATCCCTCCTCGATCACATAGTAATCATCGCCTAACTTTCTCTGTAAAAGTTTTGTCCAGCGTTCCTCTACTGTGAAACGTCCTCCGGTTTTGGAATTATATCCATGAGTGTTGGAATCTCCAAAACATAATATATTTTTCTGATCCATTGTCTCATCCTCCCTGTGCTGTCATCTAAAAAATCTTTTTCCAAACAGATATATTGTACACGATCATCTTACTGCGCAAGTAACTTTTCCGCAAGGCTGACCGCTCCCATCATGCCCGCCGTGTTTGCAAGCTTTGCTGGAACGATCTCCACGATCCTAAGTCCCGGTGCGATCTGCGCTTTCACCTTCCGGTTCACCTCCGAAAGCACATACTCCTGCGCCATGATGCCTCCTCCAAGAATGATCCTGGATGGATTGAAAATACAGCATAGCGTTACAAGACCTGTGCAGATATCGTCAATCCACGCATCAATCTGCTCTTTGATCTCCGGTCTGTCCTTTGCCGCAAATATTTTTTTGCCGTTATCCAAAGATCCATCGACTTTTTTTACACGTCTGACCAGTCCGGTCGTGGAAGCGCACCGCTCATAACAGCCCTCCAGACTGTCCGTTCCCGCCTTTTCTTCCGGGTGGATCACCATTCCGCCAAAGCTTCCGGCAGAAAAAGAAGCCCCCGGGTAAACGCTTCCGTTCATCACAATGCTTCCTCCGACACCTGTTCCATAGGTCAGACATAAAAAATCATCGCATCCAGTGCCTGCTCCCATGCGGAGTTCGCCAAGAGCCGCCGCATTGACGTCATTCTCCACTGCGGCAGGCACACAAAATTCCTCTTCCATGATCTGCTTTACCGGCATGCCTGTGTATCCCGGAATATTGCTGTTCGCATAAAAAATGCTTCCATCTTCCGTATTCACTTCCCCGGCAGTGCTGATCCCGATCGCTTCAAAATCGTGATAGGAATGGATCAGTCCTTTGACACGCTCCATCAGTGCCGCTCCGCCTTCCGATGCGCACGTCTCTGTCTCACGCAGCTCCACGAATGTCTCTCCGTTCCAGAGACCGGACTTGATCATTGTTCCCCCGATATCCACAGCCACAATTCTCATAATTTCTCCTTTTTTATTTTTCGATCGCTGCCACGAATCTTGCCGTGATCTCCGCCGGTCTTGTGATCGCACCGCCGACTACCAGTGCAAAAGCTCCTGCCTCCAGTGCCTTCTTTGCCTGCTCCGGATAGTGGATATGTCCCTCTGCGATGATCTTTGCCGGGCATTTTTCGGAAAGTTCATGGATGAAATCAAAATCGATGTCATCACAGCCCTGTGTCTCCGGTGTATATCCGCGCATGGTCGTGCCGACAAAATCGGCTCCCGCATTGGCACATGCGATTCCTTCCTCGATGGTTGCACAGTCTGCCATCACAAGCTGCTCCGGATATTTTGCCTTGATTGCCTCGATAAACTGTGCTGCCGTGCTTCCATCCGGTCTTAATGCGCTTGTTCCCTGTACCGCAAGGATATCCACACCGCATGCCACCAGCTCATCCACTTCTTTCATGGTAACCGTGATGTACATCGGTGTTCCCTCATAGTCTTTTTTAATGATACCGATGACCGGAAGGTCTACTGCTTCCTTGATCTGTGTGATGTCACGTACTGTGTTTGCACGGATTCCGACTGCTCCGGACTGTGCTGCAGCCTTTGCCATCAAAGGCATGATGCCGCCCTCTTTTGTATACAAAGGCTCATGCTCCAATGCCTGGCAGGAAACAATCAATCCGCCTTTTATCTGATCAAATAATGCCTGTTTATCCATTTTATTTTCCTCCTGCAATTACATCTCAATTTTAACAACTGCTTTTCTCACATGTGTGTGTGATCCGTTTTTGCAGCTTGGTTTGTGAAATTCTTCCGGCAGGAATAAAGCAAAGCTTCCGTCCCCCAGCGTTCCGCCACATCTGCTTCTGCCTGCTGCAAGTCCGCAGTCCGAAGCTTCCTGAAATGTATCTGTAAATTCTGCCTTGTCTGTCCACTCCCAGTATTCACTTCCACTGATATCGATCTGCAGATCTGCATAACGTTTATGATATTCATACTCCGCACCTTCTGCCTCCCGAAGGTCTGCCTCCATGACATTGACAAAAACCCGTTCTCCGTCAATCACCGTTTTTCCGTCTGGAAGTGCAGTCAGATCACATTTTTTCAAAAAATCAATGACGGTATCCATATTTTTATGTAAACCACGATACTGCTCCAGATTCTGTAAACTGTCTGTAACCATTTTGTATCTCCTCCCGAAATTGTCCTGTAAATCTTATTCTTAATTTTAAATCCGTACATTGGCAGCTGCATCATTTTTTTCTGCAGATACAGAAATAAGCCGAAGCAGTGCGTACACCCCGGCATATTTCTGTATGTATTTCTCTTATTATAATTCTTTGATCGCTGCCTCGATCATCTTCTGAGCCTCAACAACAACAGCCTCATCTTCCGGTGCTAAAGGTGCAAGCGGCAATCTGACGCTTCCAAGTTCTAAGCCATACATTCTGTGTAAAATCTCTTTCATGACTGCGTAAAGATTTCCTTTTGCCTCGCACATCTTGTAGATGATCGCATCTGCTTTGTACTGGATCTTCATTGCCTCTGCAATATTATTCTCGCGGATGAGCTGATCCATTTTTACAAATAATTCCGGCATAACCGCATATGTTCCACCGATTCCTCCGTCTGCGCCGATCGCACGTCCGGATACGAACTGTTCGTCCGGTCCGTTGAATACAACAAATCCATTTTCGCCACGCTCTTTGACACCTTCTGCCTTAAACATCTGGATGTCCTGTGTCGGCATGGAAGAGTTCTTCACTGCGATCACATTCGGATTCTTCAGCATTTCTTTTAACAGGTTCATGGATAATGCCGTTCCTGCGAGCTGTGGAATATTGTAAATGACAAAATCAAGATCCGGTGCTGCTGCGCTCATTGCATTCCAGTATTCTGCGATTGCATACTCCGGTAAATGGAAATAAATTGGTGGAATCGAAGCGATTGCATCTGCTCCAACGCTCTGTGCATGTGCCGCAAGTTCCACACTATCTGCGGTATTGTTGCATCCTACATGTACAATGACGGTCAGTTTTCCTTTTGCTTCTTCCATAACTGCTTCCAACACTTTTTTACGCTCGTCCACATGCTGGTAAATACATTCACCAGATGAACCGCCAACGTATACACCCTTTACCCCTTTTGAGATCAGGTGGCGTGTCAATGCTTTGACACCCTCTGTTGAAATTTCTCCTTTTTCGTCATAGCAGGCATAAAATGCTGGAATGACTCCCTGATATTTTGTAATATCTTTCATTTTATCTTCACTCCTCTGTTAGATTTTTGTCCTATTTTTTATACCGCCCTTCTTAAACAAGAAGGATAGTTTGTCAGCCTTTTACAGCTCCCATTGTAATTCCTTTTGTAAAGTATTTCTGGAATAACAGGAACACGATGATGATCGGCAGGGCTGCCAGTGCCGCACCAGCCATGATCAGACCGAAATCTGTGGCATTTTCAGCCTGTAACTTGGCAATACCAAGGGAGATCGTCAGGTTGCTTGTGCTTGATAACATGATCAACTGCATGAAGTAATCATTCCAGCTGTTGATGAATGTAAAAATCGCCAGTGCTCCGATACCCGGTTTGATCATCGGTACTACAATCTGTAAAAATGTCTTTGCCTCACTCGCTCCATCGATCTGCGCTGCCTCCAGCATTTCAGAAGGCACACCCTCCGAGAACTGTTTCATCAGGAACACACCAAACGGCCATCCTACGATTGGGAAGATAACCGCCCAGATCGTATTATATAAATTCAGGCTTGACATCTCACGAAGTAATGGGATCAAAATAACCTGTTTTGGTAATGCCATTGCGCATACGATCAGTGTAAAAAGTAACTGCCGTCCCACAAATCTCTTCTTTGCAAGCGCATATCCTGCCATGGATGCTGTGATACAGGTAAGGATCATGGACATGATCGCCATGAATACGGTATTGATCAGCCAGCGGACTGCAGCCGGTACCGTCGGTCCTGTCAGTGTCAGTTTCAAATCCCTGCTTCCTGTGATCAGGCTGCTGAATGGAATATTGAACTGGAACAGCGGTGCGGTCTGGCGGCTGAATAATTTCTGATAGTTCACCAGTGTCCACTCTTTTGGCCACCAGATTGGCGTTGTGGAGTTGATCGCTGCGTTTGTCTTAAAGGAACCTGTGATAATCCAATATAATGGGAAGGTAAATAATATTGCCAGTATCACAATTACAACAATGCTGATGATCTTGTATGCAGAAGGATGTTTTGTACTATTTTTGTTTTCCATATCTGTAACCCTCCTCCTAATCATTCGAATTTCCAAATTTAAACTGGATTGCGGACAGGATTGCGATCATAATTGCAAGGACAACGCCCATTGCATCACCGTATCCGTAACGGTACAGTTTAAATGCGGAATAATAAATGTAATACATGATCGTGTCTGTACTGTGGTTTGGTCCACCGGATGTCAGCAGCTGGATCAGTGCAAAACACTGGAAACTGTTGATCGTTGTAATAACAACAATATATAATGTGGTCGGCATAATCTGTGGCCACTTGATCTTCCAGAAAGCCTGAAGGCTTGTAGCTCCATCTACATTTGCCGCTTCCACCAAGGATGCATCCACATTACCAAGTGCAGATACATAAAGTACAATTGGCTGGCCAACGGAAGTTGTAAGCAAAATCAGTATGATACATGCAAGTGCATAACGCTCATCACCCAGCCAGTTGATGTTCTGGTCGATGATCCCTGTCTTTGTACCAAGGTAATTGAAAATTCCATAGTAATTGTTAAACATCCACTTCCATACAACGGTAACCGCTACGGAACCAGTTACAACCGGAAGATAAAATACAATTCTGAATAAGGAGGTTGCCCATCCTTTCAGATCTACGATCACGGAAGATACCCATAATGAAAAAACACATGTGATCGGAACGGAAACCACTACGATAATAAGAGTGTTCTTCAACGCCCCAAGGAAAACTTTATCCTGAAATAATTCTTTATAGTTTGCAAGTCCAACAAAAACATCCGCAGAGTTCATTGTTGAGTCAAAAAAACTGGTCCACACACATAATACAATTGGAAAAATTACAAATCCCAGAAAGAAAATCAAACTAGGAAGTAAAAAAAGATATGCAGCGGTCGTTTCTTTTCTTACCAATACACGGCTGCGCTTTGATGGTTTTACTGCTGATTTCAAAGAAAACACCATCCTTTCCATAACTTTTTGGCTAAAAATCCCCTCCTCCGGTATTCCTGCGAGGAGGGGATTCCACTTATCATTTATTTAGTTGCTATACGAACTGCTTAGTTAGCTGCTGCTGCGTTTGCTGTTCCAACGAACTCATCAACTGCTGTCTGGACATCAGCGCCGCTTCCAACCTGCTGAAGCATATTCCACCAAGCTGTACGAGCTTCTGCCCAGCCTGGAGTTACCTGATAGTAGTCACCAAGGTACTGCATTAATGTACTGTAATCGCTCATTGTCTGAACATCACCGTAAAGACCTGTTAAATCTTTGCCTTCTACAGTATCACGTACCGGGAAGTATGTAGAAGAAAGAACTGCGTCTGGTGTTCCTTCTGCACTGTCTGCCATGTATTTAATAAAGAGTTTGGATGCTTCGATCTTGTTTGCATCTTTGTTATCAAATACACCAAATCCCCAGATACCGCCACAAAGTTTTGTGTCTGTTGCTTTCTCAGATGGGAATGCCATGAAAAGGATCTCATCGCCATCGTTTGTAAGTCCTGCATCGTTGTTGTCAGCGTTTAACTGCTGTGCAATGTTCCAGCAGAATGCTACATTTAAAACACCCTGACGGAATAAGTTGATCTCGTCACCACCTGCGATAGAAGCATCAAATCCGATTGCTTTGGAATCAACAAGTGCCTGGATTGCTTTTACGTTCTCAGCAGAATCTGCTGTATATTTTGTGTGATCTGCGTCTGTGAATGTTCCACCGTAAAGGTTGTTGATGAGGGCTCTTGTTCCCTGGTCACCACCCTGACCACTACAGTAAACAGCACCTACGGTCTGACCTGTGTGAGCATAAACAGCATCCATTGCTTTGAAGAAATCATCTGTTGTCCATGTATGGTTCTCAGCGTCTACATACTGCATAGCGTCAGCTTCCTCAAATACTGTTTTGTTGATTGCCATACAATGTGCTGTCATACAAAGCGGATATTCATAAGTAGCTCCCTCTTTGTTCACACATGCGGATAATACAGATTCATAAATTTCAGATTTATCTGTGTCGTCCAGGATATCGGATAAGTCAACCATCAATCCTTTTGCTCCCCAGTTTGCAACCAGACGTTCCGGTCCTTCCATGATAAGGTCTGGAGCCTGTCCACCTTCGATCGCTGTATTTACCTGATCATCACCGTTTGTGTAATCAAGATATTCCACTGTCACATTGATTCCCGGATACTCCTTGTTAAAGTCCTGAATCAAGGAATCAACTGTCTCTGCATTGCCCCATTCACCGATTGGATATGTCCATAAGGTAATGTCTGCCGAAACATCAGAACCGCCTGCCTCTCCTGCTTCTGCGGTCTCTGTTGTCTGAGTTTTTTCAGGAGCTGTTGTTGTGTCACTGCTTCCTGTTGTCTCAACTGTTGTTCCACAGCCTGCTAATAAGCTTGCTGCCATTGCTCCCACCAGTAAGGTAGCCAAAACTTTCTTTTTCATATTCTTCTTCTCCTTTTCTTAAAAGATTCTATCTTTCGAAGTAATTATATTTTAGAAAAATATTTTCATTTTGTCCATATACGTTTTGTACTAATTTCATTTTGAAAATATAGTACATTTGCACATAAATCCGTGCATATCAGTTTTTAAATAGTGCTAAGTGTATATTTTATACCTGCAATTCCGCATATTCATCCATTTTCCTTTTGTTTTTGTATGAAAATATTTTTCATTTTTATGATTTTATCTTGCAGTGTATTTCATTTTGACATATACTTTTATATAGTAAATATTAATGTGTTTCTGTAAACGCCTGCTTACGCAGTAAAACACAGGGTAAACAGTGACACTCGCTTCATTTTACAGGGGATTAAATTATGATTAATAAGAATTTCTGGGATCTGCTTACGGAAAAGCAGGATTCACTCACCAAATCAGGTACGATCATCGCAGATTACCTGACAAAACATGCCGAGGAAGCGCAGTTTTTATCAATTTCCTCACTTGCCAAGGCATGCAATATGGCAGAAGCCACCATTTACCGTTTCTGTAAACAACTCGGATTTGAAGGTTATAATGAAATGAAGATTTCACTTGCGCAGGCAAATGTGACACCGACACCGTTTTCTTCCTATTCTTTAGATCCATCCATGTCGACATCTTCATTATGTGATAATGTATGTGCTTCTTTTCAGGCGGCGATCAGTAACACTATGAGCGTTCTTGATTTTGACGCAATTGACGAGGCTGCGCTTCTCTTGCAGCGTGCAACCTCCGTTTACTGTCTCGGTCAGGGTGGCAGCCGGGTTCTGGCAAATGACATCTGGGTGCGCTTCGCCACGATCTCCAATAAATTCCGCAACTGTGGTGACAGCCACACGCAATTGATCGCCGCAAGCCTCATGGGCCCAAGTGATGTCATTTTATTCGTTTCCTACTCGGGCTCCACGCACGACATGATGGACACTTTATCCGTTGCCAAAAAGACCGGTGCGAAGATCATCCTCATCACGCACTATCCGGACGCACCCGGCACAGCACTTGCAGATGTTGTCCTCCTGTGCGGTGCCCTGGAAACACCATTGGATGGCGGCAGTATCCCGGTCAAGGTCAGTGAGTTATTCGTTGCCGAATCGCTTATCATGCGTTATCTGCTCGACAACCGCGAGCTTGCCAAAATCGCCCGCGATAAAACCAGTGTTGCCATGGTGGCAAAGTTTTTGTAAAACGCAAATAAAAGAAAAATCGTGCAGACAAAATATGATTTCCTTTGTGGTTCTTTCGAACAGGAACATCATATTTCGTCTGTACGATTTTTCTTTTTTATTACATACAAAACTGGACTTGTAAAAAATCCTCTTATAGCATTTTATTCCATCTCAGACAAAGCGTCCTCATCTGCAACAATGATCACATTTGGATGAAGTCTTAAGACAGAGCCAGGAACCTGTGGTGTGATTGGTCCGTTTACGACTGCATTTAATGCTGCTGCCTTATCTTTTCCGCTGACTACAAGCAGGATTGCTTTTGCGCGAAGGATAGTTCCAACACCCATTGTGTAAGCCTGTTTTGGGACATCATCTGCGCTTGCGAAGAAACGTTTGTTGGCTTCGATCGTGCTCTCGGTCAGGTCAACAACATGAACATCCTGTGGGAAGGAATCACATGGCTCGTTGAAACCGATATGTCCATTACGTCCCAGTCCTAATAACTGAAGATCAATTCCACCAAGAGAATCGATCAGTTTCTCGTATCTCTCGCACTCATTGTCACTGTCAAGATTCGTTCCATCCGGAAGGAAGTGGTAATCCGGTCTGATATTGACTCTTGAAAATAAATTTTTATTCATAAAATACCAGTAACTCTGGTCGTTCTCTTTCGGAAGTCCTTTATACTCGTCCAGATTTACAGTTGTGATTTTAGAGAAATCAAGGTCTCCTTTTTTGTACCAGTCTACTAACTGATCATAAATACCGATTGGAGTAGAACCTGTTGCAAGTCCAAGTACGCTGTCATCCTTTAAGATCATCTGTGCAGAAATAATGTTGGCTGCCTTTCTGCTCATATCCTGGTAATCCTTTGTTCTGATAATTTTCATTTTGACATCTCTCCTATCTTTCATCATTTATCCTCGCTGCCTCTTAAGGTGCGCTGGACTTCTTTCTGGATTTTTTCAATATGCACACGGTCATGGTTTACATAAGTAGCATAAATAATGTCGATCATCATGAGAAGCGGAAACTGTGGCGAGATCAGATTGCCGTGGTTTAAATGTTGTAAGGAAGGCACCAGTATCACTTCCCTGCAAAAGTCTTCGTATGACTTTCTGTTTTTTTCCGTGATCAGTATGGTGTCTGCTCCCTGCCGGCATCCACGCGCAAGCATATATAAGACTTCTGATTTCGTGCCGCTTAAGCTCAACCCGATAACGAGGTTCTGAGGATTCAGAAACACAGACTGCATTTTTATGTTTTCGTTATCCCGGAGTGCAACCATGTCGATCCCGATCCAACGGAATCTCGTTGCCATCTCCTCTGCTGCAAGCCCGGAACTTCCTCTTCCGCAGACATAAACACGTTTTGCCGTCCTGAGTTTTTCCACGATCCGTTTGATCTGTGCCTCGTCCAACAGATTGTAGACTTTATTCAGCAGGCTCTGATACGTGTCTAAGACCAGCCTCGACTCTTCCTGTTCCACTGTGGTTTTCTCCACATAAGAATTACGGTATTCATACACAAATTCCCGGTAACCCTGATATCCGCTTTTCTTGGCAAATCTTGACAGTGACGCAGGCGAAACGGAAAGCTCCGTGGAAATAAATTCTGCGGACAGATCCCCGATTGCATCATTTTTCAAAAAATAGTCTGCAATATGTCTTTCTGTTTCTGTGTATCTCTCATAGTTTGCCTCGATCGTCGGTATGATCGTTTTTGCATATTTTTCCATGCCCATAACATAACCTCATTGAAAGTGATTTTCAATCATTATACTCTTTTTTGAAAGTTCTTTCATTAAAATCTGCAAACTTTTCAAATACTACACAAAAATCATATTTGTTTTTTATTCATATTTCCCAATATAGAAGAAAGTTTTTTCACAAACCGGGAGCCGATCGTACTGGTATGGTCTTATCGCTAGATCTGGCAGTTTCCTGTTAAGAATTGTTTAATTTTATTTATATAATTCTCTCAGCTCTATCAGTTTACAGTTGTCTGCTCCTTCACATGCAAATCCTGACCTTGAAAAAAAGCCATATTTGTAACACTCTAACCCGGTCTGTTCCACCTGGCAGATCTCTTCCCGGATCATCTGTTCTGTCACAGGTTCTTTGCGGAATTTTGCTTCATAGAAAATATAGCCTTTGTCATCCTGCGTTACAATATCAAATTCTCCGTTCTTTTTTGCTACCGGATCATCATAATAATATTTTCCTATTTTTTCAAAAATTTCATCCATCAATCCCTTACGGTTTCTTCTGATGAGGTACTGCCTGCACACATCCTCAAAAACTTTTGGGACATATTTTGTTTCAAAATCTTCTGCAATATAACGGTCATAAAAAATATCTGAATCCATGATATTCATGCGGGATGAATTTCTGAAAATATATTTATAGTAAAACAATGACAGGTTATCCGAAATAAAATATCCCGATTTTTTCCGATTATTTTCATCATTGATCGGTGTAATTTTGTCCACAACATCCATACGTATCAATTTGTCAAGCACATCCACAAGCGCAGGACCGCTCGAAACATGTGACTGATCAAGAATGTCCTTGTATCTGGAAAAACCTTTTGCCAGTGCTTCAAACACTTCATTGGCATTTGTGATTTTCGATATCTCCGAGCTTAAATACATTGACACTTCGTTTTCCAGACGCGCCCCCGGTGATGCGATCAGCTCTATGATGTTCTCTCTTACACTTTTCTTTCCATCGATCAGCCGGTTATAATAAGGTATTCCGCCAAACACACTGTAAATCCTCACTTTATCCTCATCCGAAAAATCAGGATAAAATAGCGCCGACTCATAGTAATCCATCGGTTTCAGATTCAGTGTAAGGTCAATCCTGCCATAGAGTGGATTCTGTTTTGCCAGAAGTTCTTTCATCGTATCTACATAGGAACCACAGATAATAAGCTTCATATTAGAACGGTCACGGTATTCATCGATCACAGACTGCAGCACACTGTCCAGTCCTTTTACATTTTCACGCAGATACGGGTATTCATCCAAAACAAGAATAAGTGGCTTTTTTTCCGACGTCCGAAATAAGAACCGAAGCAGGCTCTCCATATCGGCAAATGCAGGCTTCGGAAAATCAAATGTTTCTCCTACCAGTTCAGAAAGGCTGTCTACATTATTCTGTTCCGTTGTCTGCTTGCATTCATAGTAAATACTTTTTAATTCTGTTTCTTTGAGCACCTGCCGGATCAATTCACTTTTTCCGATCCTTCTTCGTCCATAGATCAGAGAGATCATCTGACCATCTGTGCAAAACATGGAATTTAATTTTTTTCTTTCTGTTTCCCTGCCATAAAATTTCATAATCATGATACCCTGTCTTTCCTGCATCAGAAATTTTGCTATCCTAAAGTTCTCCAACAATAGAATGCTCGCTCTACAAACATTCTATTGTCATCAATTATAAAATAAGTATAATTATTATTTTTCGGAATGTCAATTTTTATTCGGTTACAACCGAGTCAGTTTCAACTGAGTAAAAATTTATTAAATATCCACCTTAAATAGATAATGCCCAAGTCATCACTTTTCCTATACAGCAGCATGAAATTTATATATAATAATCAGTGACAAACTTTCACATTATATAATACATAGATTTCAGAGGTAAGCATGACACGTATAGCAATCGTCGAAGATGAAGAAAAATACTACCATATTCTAAAAGAATATATTCAGAAATACGCCGGAGAAAATTCCGAAGAGATTGAAGTCGTATGGTTTCAAAACGGAGTAGAATTTTTAGAGAAGTTTCACTCTGATTTTGACATTCTTCTGCTGGATATTGAAATGCCTGTTATGGACGGCATATCGGTAGCACGGGATGCCCGAAAAGTGGATGACTATATAATCATCATATTTATTACCAATATGGCTCAATATGCTATCCACGGATATGAGGTGAATGCGCTTGATTACGTAATAAAGCCAATTGCCTACTATCCTTTCTCAGTCAAATTAAGGAGAGCGATCCGAATGATCCGGGAAACAAGCGGTAACAGCCTGCTTCTTCCTTTTGATGGAGAAGATCGCCGGATTCCAACAAAAGATATCCTTTATGTAGAAGTTCATTCACATACTATAGAATATTATACCTATTCTGGCATCTCACGCATTACAGGCACCTTAAAAATGGTAGAGCAAAATTTGAGTGACGACTATTTTGTCCGATGCAACAGCTGTTACCTTGTCAACCTGCGTCATGTCACAGGTTTAAAAGATGATACCGTCATTGTAGAAGGACATTCCTTAAAAATCAGCCGTGCCAAAAAGAAAGAATTTATGAACCAGCTGTCAATATTTTACTCGGAGGCATTATAATGATCACAAATATTTTAAATTCCATTATTTTTCCCATAGAATTATTACTTGCATCATATATCTGTGCGGTAAGAATTAACAAGCGTTCTTATTGGGGACTTCGGATGGTTCTCTCCTTCTTTTTCGCATGCGTATTTATGGCAGCTGTGAACCGTTTGATTCCGGGAAATATGCTTATCAAAGGATCTATCGCATTTTTAAGCACTACACTCCTCAGCGGATTGCTTTTATTCTGGATTTATAACATTACATTAAAGGACTCCATGTACTGTTGTATGATTGGGTATGCAATGCAGCATTTCGCCTCCTGTTTTTATATTTTAATGTCGGTCGTATTATCCGGTAACGCGCCGGCTGGTCTTTGGATAAACCGCAGTAATCTGCTGCTATATTTGATTGTTTACATTATTTCTTATGGTTCCCTATACCTGCTATTTACAAAGGATCTTCCAAAGGACGGCGAATATATCATAAATTTCAGTAATTCAGCAGAAGCTTTTATCTTAGTAATTCCAATTGCTCTTGTTTTATCTCTCATTGAAAAAGCAATCAATTCCGACCCACGGCAGATCCTGATCTGTCAGGTCTATGAAATGATTGCATGTGCACTTGTCCTCTGGGTACAATACTGGCAGAAGAAAGTGGTAAATCTGGAAGTCGAAATGACCGTGCAGGAAAGAATTTTTTCAGAACGCAGGAGACAGTTTGAACAGTCTATCTCAAATATCGATGTCATTAATCATAAGTGTCATGATCTGAAATACCAGATTCAGGCACTGAAATCAGAAGAACTGAGTGCGAATAAAAAAATGGCAATTGATGAGATCACAAACGCTGTAAATTTTTATGACGATTCTTTTCAGACTGATAATGAAATTTTAAACACCGCTCTTATGGAAAAAAGTATGGTCTGCCGCAGATACCATATCTCCTTTTCTGCGATTGTGGATGGCAAAAAGCTTGGATTTATGAATCCGATGGATCTGTATGTCATGCTTGGAAATGCACTTGATAACGCAATTGAAGCCGTCCGCAAAATCAAGGAAGAAGAAAAACGGGTAATCAGTATGCGTGTCTACGCCAAAGAAGATCTCATCATCCTCCAGATTGAAAACACCTGTCTGGAAGAGACCTCAGTCCCGGAAGATGGCAATCTGTCTACTACAAAATCGGATAAAAATTATCATGGCTACGGAATCGGCAGTATCCGGAAAATTGTAGAAACATATAATGGCAGTCTGTCGTTAAGAAAAAATGATAATATGTTTATACTGACAGCCGTTTTTGCAAGATAGGAACAATTTTTACCAGTTACGTAATCTGGAAAATGTTTTCTTTTCTCAGTGGTACATTAATCATAACCGAACTGGTTTCATAATGTACAAAAAGAAGGGAGACATTTTATGAAAAAGAAAAAACTGATACCATGTATCATAGCAATCGTCGCAATCGTTCTGCTTGGTATCGCAGGAGTGAAGCTTTACCAGCTTATGTTTGGCGGTGCTGTAAAAGTACAGACTGCTGATATTATAAGTGCGATTGCGCAGATGAAGCTGCAGCTGATCATCGGGGCAGTCATTCTCATTGCCGGAATTGTTATCCTTATCATAGGACTCCGGAAGAAAGATGAAAACTTAAAAGATTTATTAAAAGTACAGGGTATCGTAGCTATGGTATTAGCTGTCGTGATCACTGTAAACACTGTTTGTTTTGGACCACAGTACTCCAATCTCAGTACTGTCTTAAGCGGGACTACCGCAATTTCAGAGGAACACATTAATGAGTCTCTGGAAGCTGCTGAGGCAATCGCAGATGAGGGAATCACGTTACTGAAAAATGAAGGAAATGCGTTACCACTCGCAAGTGGCACAAAACTGAACGTATTCGGCTGGTCCTCTGTCGCACCGGTATATGGTGGTGCAGGTTCCGGTTCCTCTGATTCTTCAAAGGCTGCTTCCCTGTTAGACGGACTTCACGAAGCCGGATTTGAAACAAATACAGAATTAGAAAACTTCTACACCAATTTCCGTTCAGAAAGACCTTCCATCAGCTTCTTTGGTGTTGATTTTACCATTCCGGAACCAACAATGGAAGAATTTCAGAATGCCAATATTTTTGAAAATGCCAAAGCGTTCTCTGACACGGCACTTGTTGTTATCGGACGTTCCAGTGGTGAAGGTTCTGATCTTGCAATGAATCTTTCTGATGATAATAATTTCACAATCGGTGAAAACGGAGAACATGTTACTTTTTCCACACAGGAAGATGACCTCGATGCCGAAAAGAGTTACCTCGAATTATCAAACCGTGAAATTGCAATGCTTGATGAAGTTACAAAAGATTTTAAAGATGTTATCGTTGTGATCAACTCTGCACAGCCAATGGAATTAGGATGGCTTGACCAGTATGACAATATCAAAGGTGCCATCTACTGCCCTAGCCCTGGACAGGTAGGATTCCGTTCACTCGGAAAGATTTTAAGTGGTGAAGTAAATCCATCCGGTCATCTGGTTGATACTTTTGTATATGATCTTCATGCAATTCCAACCATTAACAATTTTGGAAGCTTCCATTACACTGACTACGAAAATGTAACTGGCAGTGCTGACAATATCGTTCCATTTGTAAATTATAACGAAGGAATTTACGTAGGTTACAAATTTTACGAGACAGCAGCAGAAGAAGGTCTGATCGATTATGATGAAGTCGTACAATATCCATTCGGATATGGCTTAAGTTATACCAGCTTTGATGCAGAAATTGCAGATACACAGGATGACGGTCAGAAGATTACTTTGACTGTCAATGTAAAAAATACCGGTGATGTGGCTGGTAAATATGTTCCACAGATTTATTTCAATCCTCCATATACAGACGGCGGTATTGAAAAAGCAACCGCTAATCTGATCGGATACGAAAAAACAGAACTTCTCGAGCCAGGAGAATCCGAAGCAGTTACATTTGAAATCGCATATGAGGATATGGCGTCTTATGATTCCAACAAGATCAAATCCGCCGATGGTGCATATGTATTAGAAGCCGGTGATTATCAGATCAACCTCTGTTCAGATTCACACCATGTTTTAGATACTTATACGGCAACTGTTGATACTGACCGGATTTATGATGATGCACATGACGGAAAGCGTTCTTCTGATGAACAGACTGCTACCAATCATCTGGATTATGCCAAAGGTAATGTGACATATCTCAGCCGTGCAGGTCATTTTGCCAATTATGAGGAGTCAATTGCCGGTCCAACTGATTTTACCATGCCAGAGGAAGCAAAAGAAAATTATGCCTCTGTTGTTACATTTGATGCCTCAAAATATGACGATGCGGATGCACAGATGCCAACCACTGGAGCAAACAATGGTCTGAAGTTCCAGGATATGGCAGGTGTCGATTATGACGATGAAAAATGGGATTCTTTATTAGACCAGCTCACAATTGATGAGCTAAAAGAACTTGCAGGCAATGGTACTTTCCATGTTGTTGCCACAAGCAGTATTAATCTTCCATATATCTATGAAACAGATGGTCCAACTGCTGTCAACAGCTTCTTTACCGGAAAATTCGGTACTGCTTTTCCTGCACCGATCATGGTTGCAAGTACCTGGAGCAAAGAGCTCGCTGGCAGATTCGGAACATGTATTGGAAATGAATTATGTGACTTTGGCTTCACCGGATGGTATGGTCCTGGTATGAATATTCATCGAAATGCATTTTCCGGAAGAAACTTTGAATATTATTCAGAAGATGGTTATCTCTCCGGCTGTGTTGCCGTTGCAGAGATTGCAGCTGTAAGAAAACTTGGCATTATTCCTTATATGAAACACTTTGTCCTTAATGATTCAGAAACAGATCGTGCAAGAGGTATCTGTACATGGAGTACCGAACAGGCAATCCGTGAGATTTATCTGAAACCTTTTGAAATGGCAATCAAAGAAGCTGATGCAAACGGTATTATGAACTCTAAAAATTCAATCGGAAGCAGATGGATCGGTTCAAATGCAGATGTCCAGAATACGATTGTCCGTGGAGAATGGGGATTCAAAGGAATTATTGGCACCGATTCGCTTGATGCAGTAAGTGAATATTATGAAAATCAGAATGAAGCTGTCCGCGCCGGAACTGACAAAATGCTTTGCATGAGCTACGGAGATGATTACTGGGCAGATGAATCTGCTGGCACAGTTATCGCACTCAGAAATGCCGCACATCATATTCTTTATGCCCTTTCAAATTCAGATGCTGTTGATGTACATACCGGATTACCTGTATGGGTTTACAAATTTATTGCTGTTGACTCCATCATTGTTATTTTATTAGCAATCTTGGAAGTATTTACGATCAGAGAATATCTGTCTAAGAAAAAAGAAACAACTGAAGAATAATTCTTTTTAATAAAACCGGGACCATCCTGCGACAGTCCCGGTTTTATTATTTCATCTTTTATGATTCATATAACGATCTTAGTTCTACCAAACTCAGGTTGTGCGCCTCTTCACATACAAATCCTGACCTTGAAAAAATCCATATTTATAGCACTTAAGCCCTGTCTGTTCCACCTGACGGATCTCTTCCTGAATCATCTGTGCAGTGACCGGTTCTTTGTGGAATTTTGCTTCATAAAAAATAATACCCCCCCATTTTTTCCGATGTCCGAAATAAAAATCGAAGTAGGCTCTCCATATCGGCAAATGCAGGCTTTGGAAAATCGAATGCTTCTCCTACCAGTTCAGAAAGGCTGCCTACATTATTCTGTTCCGTTGTCTGCTTGCATTCGTAATAAATACTTTTCAGTTCTGTTTACCTGCCATAAAATTTCATCATTATGATGCCCGGTCTTTCCTGTGTTCAATCTACTGTTCATGATATCATAAGTAAAATTATTATTATTCAGAATATCAATTTTTATTCGGTTGTAACCGAGTCAGTTGCAGCCGAGCAAAAATCATCTTACATACTTCACATAATTCTCTTTACAGTCCACGCAGATCAATCTCATAAATCGGTTTTTCCGGCTCTTTTTCCTACATGATCCATTGCCAGATGCTTTTTAAAATCACTTCCAGACTTTATCTCTACAAGCTCCGTATGCAGTCCCACGTCATTCATATATAGTTTGAACAGATTTCGTTTCTCATTTAGCTGCTTAGCTGCAATGGAGCCTGTGGTTCCGTCACGTTATAACACGGCAATGCTACTCCTGCATCTGCAAGCCAGTTAAAACTGTCCTCGTATCGTATATGTCTGGCAGATGCATTAATACTATTTAACTTAAATCTGCGATTTTTCTCATTGAGCTGTGCTGGAATACTGTCAAAAATCGCTTTAATTTTCAATTTATCACTTTTCTCTGCATATTTTGCAATATCTAACCGGTATAATTCCAGAATACTTCTCTAATTTTGCACAACTTTTGCAATATCGTGTGTGTCAATATAAAGCTGAACCGTTTCCGGTTCCAGCGGTGTCTGGAGATATGCGGTCAGATTCGTAATAATTGTCTCTGCTGTCAGTTTATCGTTGAAAATACTTGCTGCTTTTTCACCTGTCACAAAATTTATTTCTGCAAAATATTCATATTAACATTTTTCCAATGTAATTCAAGTAATTTTGTAACATTTTTCCAGAATCCAGTTCCCTTTCATCTTCATCTAAAAATTTCATCCAAAAATCCCCCGAAGACACTTCGGGGGATACTACTCCTGGATTCACACTATTTTTAGATACCATATTTTTTCCTTGCAACATCACAAATTGCCATTAAAGCATAATAGTTAACCCGATTAGGGTAATGCACAGCAGGATGATAATAATCAATCACCAATGTATCCTGATTTAGTCCTATTTTAACGTAAATCATTTTCACTTTGCAGTAAATTCCACGATTGCGTAAGGCTTTCCATCCTCTGCGGAAAGTGCTACAGTAACATTCTTCTCTTCCACTTTCACTGCTGGATAAAATACATCTCCAAGCAGAGCCTGCCTTTTGTACTCGGCACGCATCTGATAGATTGCAAAGCCCTCTGGAAGATAATCTGCCGCCATGCGGATATACTGGCAATTATTCACATGATGCTGGGTGTCCAGATGCTGTTCGCATACGATAAAAGTTCTCCTGTTTCACTATATCTTACACGCCCTTTAAAACTATAGCTCATATTGTCTCTCCTTACATTGTCTAGTACATCGTTCAGTCGATTGCAGAACGATGTACTATTTGCAGAGATGTTTCATGACATGATCATTATCTTATATAATATACATAATCTTCTTTTCTAGGTGCTGCTTTTTTTGCCGGTTCTACTGCATAGCCGAGTGCACAGTGACCGATTCCTTCGTATTCTCCTTCAATGCCAAGGTCTGCAAAGATGTTCTTGCCAAAATCAGACTCGAACTCCTCTTTAGCTCTGTGAATCCAGATATTTGCCACGCCGAGACTCTCTGCTGCATTCATCAGGTTGCCCATTACAAGGGAACCATCATACACATGTGTCGGAATTGCCTTATTAGCAAGTACAACAAGAATTACCGGTGCTCCATAGAACGGATCCACGCCTTCCGGTGCACCCATGATCTTGCGGTTCTCTTCCGCAAATTGGTCACGGAGTTCTTTCTTTGTGACTGCAATAATAATCGGAGACTGTTTTCCCATACCGGTTGCGGCATAGGTTCCTGCTCTTAAAATCTGCTGTAATTCATCTTCTGTGATCATATCCGGCTTGAAATTCCGGCAGCTTCTTCTCTCTTCTAGTACTTTTAATGTCTCATTCATGGCTTATTCCTCCGATTTCTATTAAAATGTTTTTATTAATTCTCCATAAAATACTGCATCAGTTCATATTTCAACTGACACCTCTCATAGATTTCTGCCAGCAAAAGTGCTCTTGCCACTAATTTTCGATGATTCTATATCGATCCTTTTTAAATTTGCATAGTCTCCATCGATCGAAACCACTTCGTAATACCATGTCTCCATATATTTTCTCCATTCATTTGTCTTTTCTATCATCTTTATATACATTACATTTTATACTTTTTTGTGCTTATTTTACAAGTAAAAAATATAAGCCTATCGGTCCTATATATTTCCCATAAAATAGCAACTGACCACCGTTTTCTTTACAAAAGAAATTTACAGTGATCAGCTATTATTTTTTATATTCACTTTTTCTCGTCTAAATACTGTTTCGCATCTTTAAAAAATCCTGCTACTATAATACAAATAATAATTCCTATCGGAAATGCTGCAATAATTGCAACTGACTGCAGATTCGACATGGAATTCTCTCTGAATATAAGTGCTATTGGGAATAAGATAAAAAGTACTGCCCAAAATGTACGTACTCGCTTATCTGATACCTCATCACTTCTTAAATGTTTATAAGAATAACATGACACTACCATCGTCAATGCATCAAATGTTGTTGCATAAAACGAAATCATTGTAACTACAAGAACCAAAATAACAAAATTTGCTCCCGGCAATGTATTAAGTATTGTTAATATCACATCTGTTACAGGCTGTCCCTCATTCAGCATTTCAATTGCGTTAATGTTACCCTTCATCTGTTGTGCCAGACCATAATTACCTAACACGATAAATGATGTAAACGAGCCTGCAAGACCATATCCATATGCTCCCAATACAGTATTTTTTATTGTTCGTCCTTTGCTAATTACACCAATAAAAAATGGTGTGGCAATACACCATGCCATCCAATATGCCCAATAGAAGATGCTCCAATTTTGAACAAATGAATTCTCTCTTAGAGGATCCGTCCATGTTGCCATTCCAATAAAATTCTGTATCAGGCTACCAACAGATGAAAATCCTGTTTCCAGTATATATCTGCACTCGCCTCCGCCAAAAAGAACATATGCCAGTAAAAAGAAAAACAAATATGCACATACACTTGCCAGCCTTGCAACACCTTTCATTCCAAACCATACTGTCATTGTGTATACAAATGCAATTACTATCAGAAGAAGTACAGTTAAAACTACTGTATTCGGTATATGAAACACCTGACTGATCGCTGCTGACAGTAATGGACACGAAACTGAAAAAGTTGTTGCTGTTCCTGCTAACAATGCAATCACAGCCAAAAGATCAATTAGTTTCCCACACCATCCGTCTACCAGCTTACCTAATATAGGCCTGCAAGCTTCTGAAAATTTCTGTTTATCTCTTCCCCGAACATGTATCATAAATCCAAATGCTACAGCAAGTACAATGTAAAAGCTCCACGCGATCGGCCCCCAGTGAAACAGGCAATATGTTGGTGCCCATTTCTGCATTCCACCCATCTCTGTAATGTATGGGTCATTTCCATAAAGCATCCACTCGCACAGTGAATAAAACAGAATATCTGCTGCCATCGTTGATGTAAATATCATCGCACCCCATTTAAAGTCACCATATATCGGTTTCTCAATATTTCCAAGTTTTATCTTTCCATATCTTGAGAATGCAATATATATAGAAACTGCGACTGCTCCTACACCAAGAATAATGTAGTACAATCCAAAATCGTTACCAAGGAAAATTCGAACCAGATTTAAAATCTGGCTCGAATTTTCCGGATATACCAAAAATACGATACATAATGCGATTATGATTGCCAGCGGCACAAATAAAATTACTTTATCCAGCTTTTTCCACAAATCTTTTTCCATCTCGCATCTCCTATATCGTTATATTTTGTACTGTCTTATAAATAATTCTATTTGTAAGATAAGACTTTCTCATAAAACAACTCTGCCTGTCTGTGGCATTCTACTAACTGGCGGAATTCATCTTCACGGCTTCCATCTTTCCCTGAAATCATTACTTCAAAATCTGCCGGAAGCTCTAATGGTGCCTTTGCAACATAACTTGCAATCAGATCCCAGTCTAAAATTCCCTGTCCAAGTGTTCCATCCACATTTGGTACCCAATGTCTGTCATAACGAAGTACATTTGCATCGGCCTCATCTGTATCTTCCATATATAATTTATCATCCGGAATAGATTCATTATCCTGCAAATGAGTCGCATACATACGTTTGTAGTATTTTTTCAGGAAATGATATGCATCCTCACGACACATCAAAGATGAGTGCCCGGAATCCCATGCAAAACCGAGGAAATCCGAATCATATCTGTCAAATAACATATCAAACTGTTCATCCTGATACTTCTGAGGTGTACAGATCATATTTTCTAATGCGATACGAACACCTGCTGCTTTTGCATATTCTTTAACCTCATCAAATGACTTAAATACCTGCTCGTAATATCTCTTCTTCTCTTCCGGCTGTTCTTCGAACATCATATACGGGAGCTGCATATGGAGTACCATAACAGATGCATTGATATACGTACACAGATCAATTCTGTTTTTCAGAAGATCTACACCTGCTAATCGTAAATATTCATTCGTAGATGTATAATCCTTACGGATATCTGTTAAACGATAGCGATTTCGATATCTTAACTTTCCGTCCGGTGTATGTACTGTTCGTTTTCCACCTTCTGATGCATGAATACTATGTGCATGAATTCCATAATCTTTTAACACATCTCTGGTCTGGAACATTTCACTTTTACTATATAAATATTCGCCTTCCCAGTTCTGCATCCATTGTGTATGCGTAAAACCTGCGTCGGCAAGATTTTTTATCTGACGCTCAATGTCAATCCAGCTGTGTAAATCACTGTTGTAATCTGTCTCACAGGAACTAAGTAATATCTTTTTCTCCATACCCGATACCTCTTTTAACATTACTTTCTTACCCTATTTATTTAAGCTAATTCATTTATCCCCTCAGCTTCCATTTTAGCTCTTTGTTTTTTATTCAGATAACGTAATACTGCACCACATACAAAACCGATAAGTGACATTACAGCCATTGCGGTAAAGCAATTCTGATATCCACGGAGCGGTGTGCTTGTTCCTGTATATTTATCAACCATATTACCTGATACAGTGTAAAGGAACATCTCCGGTGCGTATGTTACTAATGAAATAACACCAGAAGCGGTTCCTGCCAGACGCTTCGGTACAAACACTTCATCGATTGTTGAGAAATATAATGCTTTAATACTATATAAACATAAACCAAAGCAAAGGAAGTTTGCTACAATAAGTGGAAGTGCTGCTGCACCACCTGTAGGAATCAGTAAATATACTGTTGCAAATACTGCCATTCCAACGAATACATACTGGATAAATTTGATACGGCTTCCAACCTTATCAGAAACAAAACCAGCAACAAAGGAACCGACCATCATCATAAAATAGGTACGTACAATATTTAAATTAGCAACCATAGTATCACTTAATCCATATGCCTCTGAAAGATATGCTGTCAGGTATCCATGGAAAATTAATGCAGAATAGTTACAAATACCTAATGCTCCACAAAGCCAGACCGTCGGCATTTTTGCTACTTCCATAAAATCTTTGAAATTTAATGAATTTTTCTTCTTACCATCTGTCTGTACAGGCTTGTTGTCCTGTAAAAAGATCATTGCGAGAATACCGGCTATAATTAAAAGAATGCTATAGTACATAATTGCATTTTTCATTCCGCCAACCTGATCAATCGCTTTTCCAAATACAGCTACTGATCCGAATGCTACTAACGTACCAATCAGTCCTCTTCCTCCTTCAAGAAAGCCAAACAGACGTCCCTGCTCATCAGGACCACCAAGATTGTTGATTGATTTTACCATCGCTGCCCAGAATGTGAATACGGTAGTAATAGCAAAAATACCATGGATAATAACCAGTCCCACAAATCCTGGCATTGTCCAATACCATAAACCTGCTGCTGCAGTTCCGAAACATGAGAAAATAATCAATTTCTTACAACTGAATTTATCAGCCAGGATACCTCCCGGGAAATAACAGATAAAGTTAACAATTCCATATGCTGACATGATAAGTCCTAACTGTGTCTTTGTTGCTCCTGTAGCTTCCTGCAATGGCACCATATATGTTTCACGCAAATATGGAAGTTTTGTCATAAGTCCGCCTGCGATTGCTACGATAATCAGCGTCATCCATTTTGTTACAGCTGATGTTTGTTTTTTCTCTTGCATAATATAAACCCTCCTAAATATATGTTTAGTTTCCCAGTAATTCTTACTCCTTTCATTTAATTTTTATTCGCACTTTCCTCTGGGAAAGGTAAGTTCATTTTCTTTCATATGCGTCAAGTGCATATTGATAATATTCTTTTGCCAGCATATATTGTGATTCCTCATACTCACGGAAATCCACACCGCTCAGCCACTTGATCTCTGACCACAGCACCCATAAATAACTTGATGCCGCCATATATGCATATATTAACATCCTATATTCTTTGCAGTCTCTTTCTTCCAGATATATTTCAATTACACGATCTGTTTTCTCTTTATCCAGATTCGCATAAATGCAAAACATTGCCACATCTAAAAGAGGATCACTCATGCCTGAATACTCCCAGTCGATCAAATGAATTGCATCTTTTTGTACAAGGAAATTATCATAAACCGGATCAATATGGCACAAACAATTCTGCGTCTGTCTGTTCTTGATCAATTCTCTTAAAGACATAATCTTTTCTCGTGTTTCCCGTACATCCGGGAATGCATCAAAATACATTCCGCACTGGCCTTCATACAATCTTATTTCTGCGTACAAGTCAAATGCATGATTCACTTCCAGCTTCATATCATGAAATTTTCTCAGATATCTGATGCATGCTTTTACATCTTCCTCATTCTCCATGTTGCAAACATGCGACTCTTCCAGATATTTTGAAATCTTAATACCGTTGTCTGGATTTATATAAAGTACTTCATCTGAAATATCCTTACCCGCTAACTGATGATATACATCTGCCTCCTGCTTTCTGTTAATAATATTGCCTGTACCCTCTCCGGAAAATCGTATTAAATATTTTTGATCTCCTGTTGCCAGGAATGAACGGTTTGTCATCCCTTTTTCCATTGGCGTTACTGTTCGTAAAGTCTCCAATAAATTCTGCTCTTTCAAGATCTGTTCAACCTGTTTCGACTGCCCCGCATCAATATGGTATTTTTCAAAAATGTTTAATAATTCCGTTCCTATCATAGTCACCTCGATGAAGCAAAAAAAGCAAACAAAATAAGTCAGACCTGTCTGAATCATAATGTTTGCTCTCTTACTCTCTACATCGTTATTAATTTAAGAGAATAATATCACATTGTAAATTTTTTGTAAACTATAAATAAAAACAAAATAAATTTTCCTTGAATGAAATTTTAAATTCCACATCTATGCTGAATTTAGTCTTTCTCTCTTC